>ERZ812616.575-NODE-575-length-50791-cov-4.889349_pt1 | contig 50791 bp, 70 predicted proteins | sample MGYA00376249_ERZ812616 | MGnify/ENA primary metagenome ERZ812616 (study PRJEB26924, sample SAMEA4378265) | human gut metagenome | biome: human gut; feature: human-associated habitat; material: faeces | place: China | collected 2013 ...
TAGTATAGAGGGTTAGTGGTTATTTTTCTATCCACCATCTTATTTGACGCTTACGGCGCAGTGAGGGGATTCCGCTCACTTATCTGGTATACAAAATAAAAAACCCTTGAATATTCAAGGGTTTCAACCAGCTGATGACGGGACTCGGACCCGTGACCTCCTCACTACCAATCTTAAAAATCGTATTTTGTCTCGTGAGGTGAGATGATGTAATGTTGAAAAAGCTAGGTTTTATGCGGATTCTGTGATTTTTATATTTGTTCTCGTGAGGTCTCAAAATGCTACTTTTGGTAGCATTGTTAGTCAAATGTTAGTCAGAACACTTGTTTGGTAGCGCTATGATGTGCTTGATTGCAGAAGCGTATCAGCCATAATATCGGCGGCCTCCTGATTTTTCGTTTGGAAAAAATATGCATAAATGTTAAGCGTAGTGCTGGCATTAGAGTGTCCCAGGACACCGGCTACTGATCGAGGATCCATATTATTGGAAATCAATATGGAGGCTGCTGTATGCCGAAGATCGTGTTGCGTTGCGTTTGGAGGAATCATATGATCTTCATCTTCGGCGATATTTTCATTATATAGCCTTATAATTCTTTTGAACTTATGGTACGGGCTGGACGGATGCATCTGTTTTCCATTTTCCTGTGTAAAAATGTAGTTCTTGTCAAAATCTTTCCCATGGCGGCCGATCCAGGCGGTGCCGCGCTCGAGACTTTGCTGTTGCTGTTCAGCCTTCCATTGCTTTAATATTCCGGTAACAACCGGAGGTACAATAGGGCAACGGGATTTATATGTCTTCGTGCTCTTATGTATAATCTGCCTATCGACATAGGCGGTGGATTTATCGATATTAACCGTACCAGTCTCCAGATCAATATCTTCCCACGTAAATGAAATATTCTCACCACGTCGGTCACCGACGAATAGTGCCAGATAGAAGTACGCCCGCCACTTTAGCGGAAGCCGCCACACCTGAGTGTATTCTGGGACATGGTATGGCTTTCCTGTATCATCTACTTGATCGTGGGCCTTGTGTTTGATGGGTATAGGATTGTCTAAGGCCCATAGAAGGCGTTTTACCTGCTCAATGGTAAGATAGTCCACCTTGTACTCTTTCTTGGCTTTACGGCCCTTGCTTTGACGTCCGGCATAGATGATAGGGTTAAGGGATAACAGGCCCTCGCCAACTGCATAAGACAAGATACTGCTTATGACTGCACAATCTCTTGAAATAGTGGATTCTGACATTCCGCCTGGTTTGCCATCCAGTCTTGCGCCGTCCTGCCGGAGAGATTCAGAGTATTCCTTTAATGTCTTGGGAATTATGTCGATGATTTTCAAGTGGCCTATTCGTGGATTGATTCGATGCTCAAGATCGCTTTTATAACTGGACCATGTTGTAATGGCGAGAGTATCACGCTCCTCGTTGCCAGTTGGCTTTGTGTCTTTGAGGAACTGCTTCGTCAATTGTTCAAAGGTCATACGCTTACCTTTTACGTTCTGGCCGGACTTGACATCTCTTTCAAAATCTACTACGAATTCATTCAGGGCCTTCTCGATCTGACGCTTTGTCATGCCTGACTCCGGAGTGTATGTATCTGTTTCTATGATTTGTGTTCCATCAGCGCGTCGGCCATTACTGACTGTGACCTGATAGGAATCACCACGTTGACGTATACTTGCCATAATATTAACCTTCCTTTCTTAATTTGTTGCGATATCGCAACTCGAACGCCTGTTTCGGGGTTCACTGAATAAAGGAAAGATGGTATACTTATTGTGAATGTGGGGTGTATACCTTCTTCCCTTTGGGTTGATTGGTTGCATCTATGTGAAAAGCTCTGGCGTTGGCGCGCTGGGGCTTTTTACTTACTATTTATTTTTGATTTTGGTGTGTAACGTAAAAGACCCCACATTTCTGCAGGGTCTTAATGAATACGGTTTTCAGTTGACTGAAAACATTGTCTTTTATACGGCCGGTAAACGGCTTTGTTTTCGTATTCATTGTACCCTTATTATATTCGATTGTCAAGAAAATAATACTACATATTTGTAAATCTTTTGATTATTTCTTTATCTAGCATGTCTAATTTTTCATTAGAAAGCTTTATTCCGCTCAAAATATCATGGTCCGTTTTAGGGTCATAGATGCGTATTTTACTGATAGTGGAAATCTGGTTTACTAAGGCAATGCTACCCTGCTTCATTTTAAATATTTCTGTCCGCATCCTATTAAGAAAATCTAATTCATCTTGACAATGCTGGATTCTCTTTTCCACCTCAACTCGTTCGTCTTGATGGGCGCCAATATTCATCTGATTAACAATTTGCTGTAATAAAGCTAATTCGTCTATTAGATGTTTGTTAGTTGAGGATATCTTTGCGCTTAGGTTAGTAAAAAGTTCATTGCCTAAGAATACACTGCCTCTTTTTAATTTTGATAAATCGGTAAGAGGCTTTACTGATGTTAGGGGGACTATAGAAACAACCGGAGAGGATTTTGCGTTATCCCTATCTAAAACAACAGCATAGTGTAATCCACCTTCCTCGCTTCCCACATTGAATCCTAAATGTACTTTTATGATTTCTCCCCGTTTATACCGTCTTAAACTCATAGGAGAAAATTGACTTTCAAAGGCAAGAAAAGTAGTCCAGTCTTCTAACCAGTAACAAAGCTTGTCCATCTTACCTTTTTTCTTTAAATCTTCAGCAGAGATAAGATTTTCTAAATATGCGTCAAGTTTTTGCAGGGCTTGTGATTTATGAAAGCGCAATACTTCATTGCTTTTTAGATAACTCATACCCATCTCCTCTTTTCTTTTGATTTTTATTAAAAAGCCATAGGCTATTTTAATTTTTTGCAGTGTTCGAATGTTCATCAAAAAATTTGTCAGTAGTGTAGGAGATATAATTCATAATCGTAGTGTCTAAAGAACGGAGTTGTTCTTTCGTCACTATTATAACGTTGTTAGATCGATCAGAAACGATTTCGTATTTGTCGTTTTCTAGTTCGGTAATTTCGTAACCAACACTTTCAATCAGTCGAATGAAATCTTTCCACACTTGCTTTGCTACTTTTTTGTTATATTCATCGAGCGAGAGAATTCTATCGTCCCAGCCCATGAGATATGCGACTGTGGTGTTAAGAACTTTTGCAAAAGCGATTACCTTAGATTGCGTAATGTCATTTATGCCAGCTTCGATTTTGTTTATTGTAGATTTAGATTTGTATCCCATTTTCTTTGCTAATTCTTCTTGAGTTAGTCCAAGTTCTTCTCTTCTTTGTTTTATATTACTTCCGATAGTAGCCATTTGAAATCCCTCCTATGAATATAATGTACCACAAAGTATATTAAAAATCAACTTTTTTGTGCGAATTTGAAAAAAATAGTTGACTTATGATCTACTAGATGCTAGAATGGCGGTAGATTTAAAATCTACAAAGAAAGGAGAAGATAAAATGACCAATACAGTGATGCTGAGAGAGAGAATTTCTGAAAGTGGATTAAAATTGCAGTACATTGCAGAAAAACTCGGAATTTCAAGGTATGCATTGTCCATGAAACTCGATAATCGAAGTGAGTTCAAGACAAGCGAAGTTGCTACGTTATGTGAGTTATTGGGAATCTGTTGCCTTGAGGAGAAGGAAGAAATTTTTTTTAAATCAAAGGTAGATTTATAATCTACTTAAATAAAAGAAGGAGAACAGAAATGCAGAAACAGATTGTAGCAGTAGGAAACAGCGAGGTGGCCGTAAAAGAGTTCAGAGGCCAGAGGGTAGTCACATTCAAGGACATTGACACCGTCCATGAGAGGCCAGAGGGAACAGCGAGGAAACGTTTCAATGATAATAAGAAGCGCTTTATTGATGGAGAAGACTATTTCAAAATAAGCGCGTCCGAATTTCGGACACACTTCAATCCGGCTTATTCTAAACAGGCGACAGAGGATATTACACTTATCACAGAGCAGGGATACCTTATGGTCACGAAGTCGCTCACAGATGATTTGTCCTGGAAGGTTCAGCGGCAGTTGGTTACTTCTTATTTCAAGAAAGAAGCTGCTCCACAGAAACAGAAAGATACGAAACGTCCGCCGCTCTCCTCTGTCAACATGATGGTGAAAAACATCAGAGAGGCATATAAGGACGCAAAAATAGAACCTATTTATATAGCTGCTGAGATGCAGCACATATATAAAGATTCTGGATACTCACTCACTGCGCCTCTTCTCACCGATAAGGAAACGATGCCGAAGCTTTACGACTGCACGGAGATGGCAAAGGAGTTGGGAATATATTCTTCCAAAGATAAGCCTCATAATCAGGCCGTCAGCGTCATTATTAAGAAGCTGCATATTTCTGACAGTGAGATTGTAACGACAGCATTCAGCCGGAACGGCCACGAGGACGTCACAGTTCAGTATAAGCCTTCTGTTATGGAAGATGTGAGATTGTGGTTGGCGGAGAATAACTATCCGAATAAAATTCCTTATACTGACTCCAAAGGCAATCCGAAGACCTGTACGGTTGTGTATAAGGAAGTGCCGTGAGATTTAACTGTACATTGAAATTTAAATCCACCCACGCCGGCCACCAACCGGAAGCGGTAAAAACTGTGAAGCCGCTGTGCAAGAGCGTAGCAGAATTAAAAAGAGAGGAAAAAGAAAAATGAACACAGAAAGAAAAAAGGTACTGATTGAGCATATTAAGAACAGGCGGAATATAACGCCCCCTATGGCAAGCATGGAAAGAATGCTTGAAAATGCAGGAGTGAAATTATTTGCACCCTCCTGTTTTAACCGTATCGTTGACGCTGATCTTATTGATAATGAACATGTAATACTGGACTATTTACCAGAATCTGACGATATCGAAATGGACTCGGAAGGATTGGAGTCTTGTAGCGGTATTTTGGAGGGCTTCATTGAGCCGGAGCGTCTACGGGAAATCATAAACGGATTCAAGGTTGTGGAAGATGGTGCTGTCCTCGATAACAACCTGCTGTATTCCCTTCGAAAATGGAGTAAGAAAGAATTACGCAGGGTTCGCAAGGAGGCATTGGAGAAGTTAGATAAAGACGAAAGCGATATGGCCGAGTTGATTTCATATGAGTTAAAGGCTCGGAATATCATAAGTCATTTTCGGCCAGTTATGGATCGTCTATGTGTAATGAAAATGGTAATAACCGGGCTGGATATTCCATTTTATTTACTTCCCGGGGTCCTGAAATATTCGTGGAATATTTTGAAAGACTCTGATCCATTAAGCATTGCTTTATCACCGGATAAGTACCGGAAGGCATTTAAGAAGTATTGCAAAGCCCACCGAAGAGCAATAAAGTATGACAAACTGTGCGGAGATGAATTAGCGAGATATGTATTTTTGGGAGTGAAGGCTATGGGGAAAGAATACTTCAAAAAACGTCCCAGATCCCGGGTAAAGTCGTGCGAGAGTATAGAAACAGTCTATCGGGAGTGTAGCCAGATCATGTCAGCATTAGGCAAATTAACGCCGAAAGAATTAGTGCAAATGTTTCCTATAAAGAAGGAATTCGATGGTGAAAGATGGGAAACGAAGGATTATTTCTATACAAGGGACGCTGTGGAGCACCTTGAACCGGATAAACCCATTGGAAATGAGATGGATGCTGCTGATCTGTTGTGGGAATATGTAAATGACGATCTGACATTCTTTTTCTTTAACTGGATGGACGCGATCGATGATTTACACCTTCACTGTTTTGAAAGCGGCCCACACAATGAATTTTATAAAGAAAGAAAAGACAGGAAACAGTACAAGATTAAGATGGAGGCAAATACGGATGAATGAGATCAGAGTAGCAGGAAGACAGAATTTTATGGGATTGGATATCCCGGTAGTACTCGGAGGATTTGGCGAGGGGAAGAAATGTATTTCAGATAAGACTATTGCTGAAATTCACGGCATGAATACTTTTGATGTAAGGCGTAGAATTACCGACAATATTAAAAGATTTACGGAAGGTACTGATTACATTGACTTTGCCGGACGTATGCGCGAGACGCAGACGTTGGAACTCCTTTTAGTGTTGGGGTATGCTAAACAGTCAATCACCCAGGCCGAACATATCTACATATTATCAGAACGAGGTTATGCAAAGCTGATTAAGATTATGGATACTGATCTGGCATGGAAGATTCACGACAAACTGATTGACGAATATTTCGCACTGCGGGAGGAAAGAGAACAGCGGAGACGCCTGACCGAGGAAGAGATGATGCGTATTCAGTTAGGTATGCTGGACAAGCAGGGCGAACGCCTGGACGGCGTAGAGGAACGAGTGGATTATCTGGAGAATAACATGACCATTGATTATGGAGAGCAGAAGCAGATTAAAAATTTCGGGAACGAGGTAGTAGTTAATGCTCTTGGCGGAAAGAACGCCCCTGCTTATCGCTATCGGTATGCTGACAACTCAAAAATGAGCAGTCAGTGTTTCTCGAGATTCTGGCATGACTTTGATGATTATTTTGATATCAATGCATATGCAAATCTGCCGAAGGTAAAATTCGAGGAGGCCCTGGCCTATATTAACCGCTGGCAGCCACCCATTAATATGCAGTTGGAGATTGGGAAGATTAACAGGGGTGAAATCTGAAAGGAGCGTGAAGCCCATGGCAGGAATACCACGGATGCGGACCATTCAGCAGTGTGCAACTTACTTTAAAGAGCAGGATCCGGGGACCGGTGTCGGTGAATGGTGCATCAGGCAGATGGTGAACCGGGGAGAAATCCCAGTGGTGAGATCCGGCCGGAAGATCTTTGTTAATCTGGACATGCTGATTGAGTATTTCTCCGGAAAGGAAACAGAACCAGAGACAGAAAATAAGGAAGATCCATGTGTTATAAACCTGAGAAACAATTAAAAAAGTCCTTAACTAACGCCAATTAGCTAAGGACAGTACGGCCCGGAGGCTATACACAAACATTCAATTGCAGTATACCACCTCTGGGCCAGAAATGGAAGGTGAATTTATGAGTATTGATAAAAGAATTGAGTATTTGACAGCAGAGTTAATTCAGGAATTAGGAACAATGGAAATCGAGGAAATACAGGAATTCAGGACCGAAGTTATGAGAGAACTGGATACTTTTAAACGTCCTGAGCTGGTTAAGGCATACATAAACCGTTTGATTGATTTAGCGATCCAGAAGAAGCAGGAGAAAGTGAGGGCGGCCATATGATAAAGAAAAATGCAGTTCAGAAAGCGAAAGAAATCAGAGTCCCCGCCAGATTCTCGATCAGCTACGATCAGGCTGCTGAGGTTGTCAATCATTATGGGGGGCGGATTTGAATGCGGGCTTATGTTCTTCCGCCTGGGGTATATGCAGGGACAGAGGGCAGCGAAAGCAGAACAGTGTAAGAAGGAGGCAGCAGAATGCAGAAAATGAAGATGATTATGATTCCGGAAGAAAGATATAACTGTATGTTAGAAAGCTATAACGGAGCAATGGAGGAAATTTTAGAACTCAGCGAGGAAAACAAAAGATTAAAGGCGTACGAGGATCCGCTTCTTATGGTGATGAGTGATGACTTTAAAATGTCGGAATCCATGCTGAAATATGCGAAGAATGATGAAGTTATCACAATCCGTCTTATCTGCAGGCGGATCCGGGAGAGAATGAAATCCACTTACGATGTGACACGTGAACTTAAATTATATGATCTTATGGACGAGCATGTGTGTGACCATGACACGGCGGAGCTGCTCCTTCAGGATCAGGAAGAATCCATTGCGAGATCGCAACAGAGTGGGGAGGGCAGCGCAGATGACGAGTAAGATTTTAAAGCCAAAAATGGCAGCAGAACCCAGGGGCTATAAAGGATTCTTATACATAAAGTGCAGGAAGTGTGGAGAGGTCCATGCTTTCTGCACCAGAGATAGGATTAACGGTTCCATATGCCCTCACTGTGGGGCGAGAACCTTCTTTACGGAGCCACTTAAAGTAATGCGTATAAACTGCGAATGTGGGCTTTATACGCGCTACATGACGAACCTCAAAGAGGAGGTATTTGACGTAAACTGCATTAACTGCGGTTCACCGGTTGCCGTGAAATACAACGGCCGGAAGAACTGTTACGAGACGATCAGAGAATAGGAGAAGTGCTATGTTGAAAGATATCGAAGTTAAAATAATTGCGCCGGCGCAACTGCCTCCGGTCCTGTATTGGCTGCTTAACCACAAATATCATACAGAGCAGTGGGATTTTGTTGTGATGTTCGATGCAAAATGGCAGATTTTGTATGTGAATAGAACGGTACCGGAAAGCGACGTGAAAAAGTTTGTAGATATTGCTTCCTGGCAAACATGGTATATCGGCGATATGGATTGTCCAATAGCTGATGATGTGGAATATGTCTATGTAGCGTATGGACGGAACGTATGGAACATACTGACAGATGCTCATAAAGACCGCATGAGAAAGAGAGAAACAGAGAAGGCGCAGGAGAAGGCAAAGAAAATTCTTCCAGTAATTAAAGCGGAAATGAATACAATCGTAGACGACGAAATACCGGATCCGATGGACGATTACCTTGTATCCTGTATAAACGATGCTGGCCGGGAGGCTGACAGGGACCGCGATATGCATGAATGCCTGGTGAACACTGGCACAAAGTACGTGTTTTATCTCGGGTATCTGATGGGATCAGGGAAGATAAAGGAGGATACAGAAGCATGAATTCAACAGGAATAATCAGGAGAATTGACGATCTGGGGCGCGTAGTAGTGCCGCGTGACATGAGAAAGAGTTTTGGGTTACAGGAAGGTACTCCGCTGGAGGTGTGCGCCACTGAGGAAGGGATCCTTTTTAAGAAATACGATCCGGGAATTACTCTTATGGACATCGTAAATAATCTGGAGAGCGCATTGGACGATAACTATGTCGAACTTGGCGTCGATAAGACACGGGAGATTCGGCTTTGCATCAGTGATCTGAAAGAGATCCTTAAGGAAGCAGACGGGAGGCGGTAAGGTTGAATGGTAACCGTATCAAAGCACGCGGTAAGGCGTTTAAAGGAGCACTGTGGACTAAATAAGCGGTCTGCTCAGCGTATGGCAGATAAAGCGTTTACGGACGGTATAAGGCATTCAGACACCAGAGGGCGGCTGAATAAATAGGTAACGAGCCTGTATTTCTACAACAGGACGGCTGATAATATCCGTCTCTATGGAGACAAGGCTTATATATTCGCAGAAAGCACTCTGGTGACAGTGATTCAGATACCGCCGGATTTACGTAAATATATGCCGTGGAAATAGAATGAAGCTTTCCAGAAGGAGGAAAACCATGAAAAATGCGGATCGCATTAGAACGATGACAGACGAGGAACTTGCGTGCTTTCTGGTCCGGGTAGATGCAAAACTATATCGGGACGATCTGGACGTTGTAACATATCGGACGGATAAGGCAGTAGATACCCTGGAATGGCTCGAAAGAGAAGTATATTAGTGAGAGAAGGAGAAGCAAGATGAATAACGGTCAGAAGATTAAATATATGGAACTGTGTTTGGCAGTGGCGCGGGAAGAGGTTGAATATGCGGAACTGTACAAGGAAAAAGAGCCGGATTATGACGAGGATTTCGATGCATGGTGTGTATATACGCGATCGCATCGAAATCCCAACAAGGCATTGATTACAGATAATCTGAGAAATGTGGCGCGTACGGCGTTTATTTTGGCAAAAGAAATTAATGTTTCAGGCTTTTTTAGAGAATAGAAAACAGCAGCCTTCTGTAACAGTAGGCCGCCTATGGTTTTTGAACTAATCAATTTTGTTTGGAGAAATTTCAATATAAGGAACATCATCAAAGGGATCTGCGAGCAAAACAGTAGCAGTGCTGGTTTCAAAAAAATATGATTTCTCATATGTTTCGGAGGGGGTGCCGAGTAAACCTACCAGAATTTTTTTATAGCCATCTAAATCGGGTTTAGTTAGATAGATAGTACATTGGTCTAATAAGTTAGCTTTATGTTGATACAAATTGAAAGCTAACGAAACAGAAACATCTTCATTGAACAACGATAACGTATAATCACGATTTAATAGTACAGAATCATCGTTGGTTAAAGGATCGCCTTCACCAAGTACAGAAACTACATTAGAGTCAGATTTTCCTATTAATTCCATAAGCGTTTTAAAATCAACTGTGTTTTTATCATTTTTTTCAAATACAGTTTCAGAAACGGACGTTTTTGTGGTTGCTTGTGAGAAAGTTGATGCTTCTGTACCGTTCGAATTGTTTGACTCTGTTGTTGTTTCGGGATCGGAAGATGAATCTAAATTTGTGTTAGACGGAGATTGAGTTCCACAAGCTGATAGCACAATAGTGCATAAAGTTGCGAGTAATAAGAATTTAAAGTTCATATAAGTTACCTCCTTGTAATATAAGCAATATATCATAGTACAAGGTAATATAAAAGTATATTCATAATGATGTAAATAATATTAATATTCTTGTGAAAGAAGGTGAGTTTAATGGAGACAAAAATATTTATCCGGGATGGCGAGACCTGGACGAGGTTTAAGGTAAAAATCCGCGAAGTGGGCGTGTATGCCTACAAGCTTAAAAAGTATGTAGACGTGGACAAGCCCGTCCGACAGAGCAGCCGCTACGCTTATTACGAGGTGAAAGGGGATCTGCTGAACGACCATAAACAGAAGGCCAGGTGATTAAGTGAAGAAATTGATCCTCTTTAACAGGCACCGCCGTGAAAGACGGTACTGGCATGTCGCAATTGCCAGAAACCGCTACAGAGGCCGCTACGCTCTTTTGATGTACCGTACGGAACAATCCATGCATAAGGCGTATAAAACGCACAGAATCATGGAATACAGGCGCTGTAACGGCTTTTTAGAAGCTTATTCAATGGTTCGGATTTACAACCATTAATCATGATGTAACAGGCAAAGACCTTTTACATAGTTACTCATTTATGTTTATGCCAAAGGACTAATGTGTCACGACGTTATATGCCATTGGTATGCTGTAGGGGGCGGTGAGTAGCCGCCTCCGGAAAGGAGATTTATGAACCCTCAAAAGTTAGAGAAAATTTTACAGTTACAAACTTATGGAATGTATTATCTTACCTGCTATCTGTGGGCTAAATTTTTTGAAGATAATAATATGGCGTGGGTATACTGCCCGGAGAGCGGGAGAGACGGTATGGTTGATGGGGCAGCAGATTTTTACCTTCCTGATCAGGACGCCTACATGCTTGCTGATCTGGGACGCCCGGGGAGAAAATATATAAATATACAGAAACTGGCAAATGACTCGGGTAAAACGATTATTCTCGGTGGCGCACAGGGGAAATTTAGCATAATTGAAGAAGGTAAGCGCTTTAGTGGACCGGACGCATGGCTGTGTGAGTGTGCTGCATGCAGAAGATACTATTTTATGAATTCGTCAGGGGGCTTTGCGTGCAGAGTATGTGGAGAACATGACGGGGATCACCACTTACAAAATGTAATGTATGGTGATGACGGATTATTTGGCTTGCAGGAGTGACACTATGGCAGAACAGGAGAAGAAATATTATTGGTTAAAGCTGGATAAGAATTTCTTTAAAAGGCATGATATCAGGATTATAGAGGCCATGCCAAACGGGAAAGATTATATCCTGTTTTACTTAAAATTACTTGTCGAAAGCGTATCCCATGACGGTATGCTGCGGTTTTCTGATGCTATTCCATATGATGAAAATATGCTTTCCACCATCACTAATACCAATATAGATATCGTCAGGGCAGCTATTGGAGTTTTTACAAATCTGCAGATGATAGAGATCATGGATGATAAAACTATATTCATGGTCGAAGTTGAAAATATGACCGGAAGTGAGACAAAATGGGCGGAAAAAAAGAGGAATTACAGGGCTAAAATAGGACAAGGTGCGGACAATGTCCTTCCTGGAGTGGACGTTGTCCGACAAGAGAAAGAGTTAGAGAAAGAGAAAGAGTTAGAGATAGAGAAAGAAGTAGTCGTTGCCCCTGGCGGGTCAACTTCTCCGTTCTCTAATAACTATGATTTTGACAGTTTTGAAATGCAATGCGTAGAATATCTGATTGCATCATGCCTTGAAACTTTTCCGAAAGCAAAGGTCCCTGACACGCTGGAGAAGAAAAGAAAGTGGGCCTCTGAGATTGAGAAAATGAAACGGCTGGATCATTTAAGTGAGAGTGAAATAAAACAGACCCTGTATTTTGCAACGCACGACAGCTTTTGGAAAACGAATATCCGTAGTACAAAGAAATTCCGCGAGAAATTTGAGACGCTTTATACCCAGAACCGCAGAGGACAGGGAAAGACAGGCAATGATTTATATGATACGGCGGACAGGCTGAATAAACTGGAAGAAAAAATTGGAGGAGATCAAAAATGAAATACGAGGAATTTAAAAATATAGCAATAACACTGAAAGCAGCGTTCCCGGCGTTAAAGGCATTTGAAAATGACGAAGGCATCAGGACATGGTATGAAATGCTGAAGGACTTAGATTACGCGGTAGCTTCAGCAGCGGTTTCAGCATACATACGGGAAAGTCCGTACCCGCCTGCGATTGCCGATATCCGAAATATCAGCCGGAAGATAGTAGTACCAGACTGGTCCATTGAATGGCAGAAATTGTTAAAGAATGCATCGTTTGAGGAATTAAATGCGCCTGCGCAATATGCCGTTCAGACACTCACGGAAGAGTATGTCCGCGAAATGCTTGAAAGCAGTGAGAGAGTGGTTTTGTGTATGAAGGAATTTGAGCGACTCTACAACAATTTCTTCCGGCTAAGCAGACAGGACGAGGAAGTTTTAAAGAAACTGGGCGTCTGGAGTAATGGTATTGGTTTTATACAGATGCAGCCGAAACTTTTAATAACAGCGGATGGAAGGGAACTTGAATGAATTTTAACGAAACAGAAGTAAGAAAAGCCATTACAGTTATGAAGCCAGGAAATGCATTGTTCGAGGTTAGGGTGATATCCGGCAGAGGAAATGCAACCGGGTACTTCACAACTGCTGATACTCTCATAAATGAACTGAAACGACTGAACCTTGCAGCAACCTGTAACGTGTACATCACGTTAAACAGCATAAAAGACGAATGTTATTCCAGACAGCAGAGAGACCAGTTTATCCAGAATGGGAAGCCGACTACCTCAGATACCGATATTACTTTATATGACTGGTTAATGGTGGATATTGACCCGGTGAGAGCTGCGGGAACATCGGCAAGCAATGAACAGATTAAAAAGGCGAAGCTGAAGGCAAATGAAGTCTATGCCTATATGAAAAAGACAGGGTTCGAGGAGCCGCTTGTGGGATTCAGCGGGAACGGCGTACATCTTTTATACAGCGTAGCTCTGTCAACAAATGATGAAAATAAAGCACTGATGAAAAACTGTTTGACGGTACTCGATATGTTCTTTTCTGATGATGCCGTAAAGATCGATACGGCGAATTTTAATCCGGCCAGAGTATGCAAGCTGTACGGGACTGTGGCTCAGAAAGGCGCAAACACTCCCGAACGGCCGCACCGGCCCAGCTATATCATCCGGTCTCCAGAGAAGCCGGTCCAGAATAAGAAGATGCTTCTGGTAAAACTGGCTGGATACCTGCCGGAACCGGAGAAACCGCAGCGGTATAACAACTATAACCCGCGCCAGTTCGATCTCGATGAATGGCTCGATCATTACGGGCTGAGATACACGAAGGCCAGCTATGGCAGCGGGACAAAGTATATACTGGAAAAGTGTCCATTTGATGATAACCATACTGGGAAAGATGCCTGTATTTTTAAGGCGGCCAACGGAGCTATAGGATTTCACTGCTTTCATAATTCGTGTTCCGATAAGACATGGCAGGACGTCAGAAGACTTTATGAGCCAGATGCCTATGACCGGCAGTACGTTCCGGATCAGCGCCATCCCAATTATCGAAATCCGAATTATGTGGTTGAGAAAAAGGAAGAGGTTAAGATCGTAGAAGGGCAGCCGGTGTTTTTTACAACAGAACAGATCCGGCTTCTTGAAGAACCGCCAGAGGAATTTATCAAAACCGGGATCGATACGATAGATGAAAAGATGCGCGGTTTGAAAAAAGGATTTGTGAGTTGTCTCAGTGGCCTGCGGGCAGCCGGAAAAAGCAGTGTTATATCTCAGCTTACGATCGAGGCCGCAGAGCAGGGATACCGGACAGCACTATTCAGCGGAGAGTTAAAGCCGAAGAATCTTTTAAAATGGCTGCTCTTGCAGGCGGCCGGAAAGCAGTATGTGAGCCAGACACAGTATGATTACTATTACGTTGTTAGAAGTCCGTATGATGAGATCATATCCAAATGGCTTGATGAAAAGGTTTGGGTTTATAACAACTACTATGGGAATAACTTTGGGTCGATTATGACCCAGATCAGGAAGTGTGTAACGGAGCACAAGGTCGATCTGGTAATATTGGATAATATGATGGCATTAAACCTTATGGAGATGGGATCGGACAAGTACCAACAGCAGAGCCATTTTGTGGAGAGCCTGGAGGACTATGCGAAGCAGGCGAATATACATATTCTCTTTGTAGCCCATCCCAGAAAGTCAACCGGTTTCCTGCGCCTGGACGATGTGTCAGGAAGCAATGATATTGTGAACCGTGTTGATAATGCATTTATTCTTCACCGGGTGAATGAGGACTTTAAAAGGCTATCGAAGGAAATGTTTAAGTGGAAAGCAGATGATCCCCTGTACCAGTGCAGCAATGTCATAGAAATTTGTAAGGATCGTGATGGCGGCGTCCAGGACGAATTTGTCCCGTTGTATTTTGAGCAGAGCACGAAGCGGTTGAGAAACAGTCCGGGAGAGACAAAAACGTATACATGGACTGAGAAGATTGGAGAATATATCAGGAATGATTTTGAGAGCGTGCCGCTTGATGAACAGCTGCCGTTTGACTGAGGTGAATTATGAACAATGAACAGATGAAAGAAATATTCTGGCAAACGTATAACGTCTTCTGGAACAAGTGGAAGAACGTGCTGCTTACCAGACAATCACCGGAATGGGATGAAATTGTAGAAGAAGGCCGGGAGCTGATCAAGAAGTACCATTGTGATATCTGTAGTCACATGATAAGTGATATGATTCAGATCTTGAAGGAGAGGTATGAGAAAGAGGAGAGGAAAGGCGGGACATAGTTGTGACATCACAACTGTTTCGGCGGTCAAAACTTTTGGATAGAAGAAGGGAAGGATAGGGAATGACAGCTAAGGAGTATTTGAAAGAAATCAAAAAAATAGATGTGGCCATCGACCAGAAACAGATCGAGTATGAGACCCTTAAGGGAAGCCGTACATATGTAGGCGGTACGGATTATTCTGCGGAACGGGTTCAGACTTCGCCTGATGGATCGGGTTTTACTCGGATATCAGACCGGATAACTGACATGCAGCGAGAGATTAACGACGAGATAGACCAGTGGCACGATATGAGACATGAACGGATCGGGCAGATACAGCAGCTTTCAAAGGTGGAGTATGTGGATATACTGTTCAGAAAATATGTGCAGTATCAGTCATTAGAGACGATCGCGGGAGATCTTGATAAGTCATATTACTGGACATGTCACCTTCATGGGGAAGCACTGCAAGAATTTGAAGAAAGATTTTTAAAAGTCAGCAACTAACCGCAAGACTTATTTTGTCAAGTGTGCTATAATAGTACTGTAAAAAGTGTATCAATAAAACACAACCCTGACACGCTTTTTCGGCAAGGTCTAAAAGTTCTCCCTTAACAGACCTTTCAAAATCAATAAGGGCAATACCGGAGACGATCCGGTATATGTGGAGCATACCATCAATGGCAGATGGACAGGGTCGCGCCCTGGGTTTCGGTTCGATTCCGTGATGTTCCGCTTATAACACATATCGGGCCTGTAGAGGCACTATAAACAATGTAAGGCACTCAGCGATGGGTGCTTTTCTTTTACAAAAAATAGCCAGATAGGAAGGTGAGGTGATGGCGCATGGTTATGAAAACTTAATACCATTCAGTAAACGAAGCAAGGACGAAGCAAGGGAATATGGATCAAAAGGCGGTAAGGCTTCAGGAGAGTCCAGACGGCGGAAAGCCGCTATGAGAGATACCATGAACAAGCTTTTGACCATGCATGTAGAAGTCGAAGGGCTGTCTGATATATTGCGCGCTGATGGGGGAGAAAGCACGTATGAAGAACTCATCACCATGGCTATGATTGAAAAGGCCCTTCGCGGTGACGTGAATGCGTTTAATGCCATTAAAGCGACAGTCGGACAGACGGATAAGTCAACTGCTGATCTGGAAGAGCAGAATCTACGTATGGCGGCCCAAAAGGCTAAGATGGGCGTGGACGATGGAGACGATCAGGAAGATGATGGTTTTATGGAAGCACTGAAAGGATCAGCTGAAGAAGACTGGAAAGATGGAGGCGCATATGAGCCGGAAGATGAAGAGACCGATATTTAAATTCAGGCCGTTTTCGAAAAGGCAGCGCATGGTTCTGAACTGGTGGACAGAGAATTCTCCAGTTCGCCAGATGGACGGAATCATCGCCGACGGCGCGATCCGATCTGGGAAGACGGTGGCAATGTCGCTTGCCTACGTGTTCTGGGCGATGGCATCGTTTGAAGGGCAGAACTTCATTATGGCAGGCAAGACCATAAGCTCCTTCCAGCGTAATGTACTTACTAACCTCAAGACTATGCTCCGGAGTCGAGGATATCACTGTATCTATCATATATCCGGTGAGACTCCTAATATGTTGGAGGTTTCACGTAAAGGTATTACAAATTACTTCTACATTTTTGGAGGTAAAGACGAAGGATCCCAGGAGCTGGTGCAGGGTATTACTGCAACCGGTGCATTCTTCGATGAGGTTGCATTAATGCCTGAGAGTTTTGTTAACCAGGCTACGGGCCGTTGCTCGGTAACGGGGAGTAAGTTCTGGTTTAACTGCAATCCGGCGGGGCCTATGCATTGGTTTAAGATTGGGTGGATCGACAGGGCAGTTGGATACATTGGGGAGCAGAAGGCGCGAGAACTGCAAAAGAAGGATCAGGAGGTCAAGAACCTTCTGTATCTGCATTTTGAGATGGACGATAATCTGTCTCTTGATGAAGAGATCAAAGCAAGATACCGGAGCATGTATGCCGGTGTCTTTTTTTTACGATATATTAAGGGCTTATGGGCAGTGGCAGAAGGCCTGATATACACCATGTTCACTAAGGCCAATATTTACAGTGATGAGTTTCGACCAAAGGGACTGGAGTATTTAAGCGCCCGCACCATCACACTGGATTACGGAACAACAAATCCATGTGTATACCTTGATGTTTACGATGATGGAGATATTATCTGGGTTGACCGGGAATATCGATGGGACAGCCGGATCGAGAAGATACAGAAGACAGATAAGCAGTATGGTGATGATCTGGCAGACTTTATGGGCGACAACCCTGATTTTCAGTGTGATGTTGTGGCGGATCCGTCGGCAGCCAGTTTTATTACAGAGTTACGGGGCCGTGGATACATTGTCAAGCCGGCCGATAACGAGGTGCTGGACGGGATCCGTGTGGTAGCGTCGCTGTTTCAATCGGGAAAGATCCGGATCCACGAGCAGTGTACCGGACTTATTACGGAACTGCGGTCATATGTCTGGGACGACAAGGCGGCAGAGCGCGGAGAAGAAAAGCCAGTGAAGCAGTTGGATCACGGGCCGGACGCTCTCAGATACTACTGCATGACAAAACTACCGGAATGGAGGAGAGGATTATAATGATTGAGATTCTTTCATGGATATTAGTAATTGCTAATATGCTATTCAAGATATGCGTTATCATCGAAATTAGCTTTTGCCTGCATAAGATATCAAGAGGATTAAGAAGTGATCAGAACGTTGTAGTGATTTACAGCCTGCTTGGAATTCTTATGGGTGTTATATACCTTGCATTCAAATAAAGGAGAAGGATATGTCAAAACGAAAAAATACCCGCCGCGTGAGGGCAGATACAAGGCAGGCGCCTATTACTACGATGGACGCTTTTTCAAACCCTATAGCAAGACTGGGATTCGGGACACAGGATCTGTTACAGGCCACGCAGTATCCGCTTACCCGTATGACACAAAACTACCAGCTGCTCACAAGCCTGTATCGTGAGAATTGGATCGTGCAGAATATTATCGAGACAATACCGGGAGATATGGTGCGGAAATGGTACACACTTAAGTGTAATGTGGCTCCTGAATATGTGGATGCACTGCAGCGTCTGGAGCGCAAGGTACATCTGCGCAAGTCTCTATTAGAAGGCATGTACTGGGGGCGATTATATGGCGGAGCTGCCGGCATCATTATGATACGCGGGCAGGAAGACTTGTCACAGCCGCTTGATCATGGCCTGATACTTCCCGGCTGTTTTCTGGGGCTTATGATCTTAGACCGGTGGAGCGGTATCTATCCAGAACTGGGGCAGATCACGGACCCGGCGGATCCGGATTTTGGATTACCGGAGTATTACACAGTCAGGGACGAGGAGAGCGGCACGCTGATCTCAAGAGTACACCACAGCCGGATCCTGCGGTTCCCTGGAAGGGAGCTGCCGTACAATGAGAAGGTCGCTGAAAATTACTGGGGAGAATCGGAACTGGAAGCTATATACAGCGAATTGGTCAAGCGTGACAATGTATCAGCCAATATTGCATCGCTCACCTTCAGGGCAAATGTCAATTACATGGAAACAGACAGTTTGGATCAGATGCTTGCTACCAGCAATGCAGAGGCTCAGCGCCGGTTCTGGCAGACACTTCAAGCGCAGAGTGTGATCGAGAGTAACTTCGGCACACGGCTTGTTAATAAGGGCGATGTGATGCATAACACACAGTACACATTCACCGGCCTTCCGGATGTATACGACCGGGTAATGATGGACGTGGCAGGAGCTGCAAAGACTCCGGTCACAAAGTTGTTCGGGCGGTCTCCTGCTGGAATGAATGCGACGGGGGAAAGTGACATGAACAACTACTACGATTACATAGACGGACTGAGGGAGAATCAACTGCGGCCAATTATGGAACGTCTTCTTCCCATTATGGTGCTGTCGGCCTGGGGCGTGGTTCCTGATGATCTGGACATAGACTTCCCGCCGTTACAGACACCGAACTCCAGCGAACTGGCAGATATTGTAGATAAGAAGACACAGTCGATACTCGCGGCGTACCAGAGCGATCTGGTTGATGCATCTGTGGCTAAGAAAGAACTTAAGGGACTGTCAGATGAAACCGGTATGTTTAATTCCATTACGGATGAGGATATTGAAGCAGGTAAGGGGAAGACCTATTCTGACTACAAGGCAATGCGGGATCCAATGGCAGGGCTGTTAAGTCTTCCGGGAGCCGGCTTCGCAGAGGAGGATGAGTGATGCCAAATCTTATCAGACCTCCGGACGATAAAGACAGGGCAGCCTTTCTCCGCATGCTGTTTCTGCGGACAGAGCAGAGACTCCTGGCGGAAATAAGACGGAAACGTGCCCAGGGATATGTTGAGTATGCCGAGGTGGCAGCGCTTAAGCGCACTCAGAAGATACTGCAGGACATGGTGGACGAAAGCTGGGACTATGTACCGGCTATGATTGAGAAGGTTTTCTATCATTCCGATGCGGCTGCCAGGGGATACGCCAATGCCGCAGGACTGACGATCACGCAGACCAGTGTAGTGGAGCAGCTTGCCAATAATCTGTTAGGCGATATTATAGAGGCTGCCGAAACCGCACAGAAGAGCATCGAGGAAGGTTTTCAGGTTGGCCGGAGAGAAGCAGGGAGCCTAAGAGAAGCGGCCATGAAAAGCGTAGCTGAGGAAAAGGCTGCCGGTTATGGACCGGGGAAAGCTGCGAAGACCATGGCGGGTCAGCTTCAGCAGGAGGGCATCACAGCCTTTGTTGATAAGGCAGGACGTAAGTGGTCCCTGCAGGATTACTGTAACATGGCGACCAGGACAACAGTCAGACAGGCAGAGGTGGCGGCAATTCTGACAGCGGATCCGGATCATGATCTGTATAAGATTGTAAAGATCGGAACTACCTGTCCGATCTGCGCTCCATTAGAAGGCCGGGTGTACAGCCGATCAGGAACTGATCCGGATTACCCACCTTTGACAAAGGCATTTGGGAAGATTGATCCGGCCGGAACTGATGATCTGACGAACACCTACTTAAATATTCATCCGAACTGTCTTCATGCCTTGGTTAAGTACACGACGATTGGAAAGACAGAGAAACAGATTCAGAAGGACAAGGATTTCTCTAGTTTTGAGAAGAACCCGATTACGGTAGATCCGCGAACCAAAAAGCAGATTGCTGCATACAAAGAAAAGGTAAAGAATCGGCAGCAATTGCTCAGTGACTACAAACAGTATGAACGCTATCGGGAGGTGTGCGGGGAAGACGTGCCTAAAACCTTTGAAAAGTTTCGGGATATGAAGTATAATGAAACTGGGAAGTGGAAGCAGACACAGGCTCTGTACCGGAAAACAAACGCGTATAACCGGATTATCGCAAAGGAGCCGGCAATAACAGGAGACCTGAAAGCGATATCAGAGAAGACCGGCGTGAAGATGGCCGGACTGGAGCACCGACTGAAAACGAAAGAATCGTTTCTTCGAAAAGTTAATGCAGACAGTGGAAACAGTCTGGAGGCTGAAAAAATACGGGAAACGATCAGTTCGACGGGGGATGTAATCCGCTATACTTATATAGATCATCCCACATCTCTGGCGGGATCCTATCAGGAGATTACAAGGGCAATGCTGGAGAAGGGATATGAATCGGTAAAGGTGAAAAATTTCTGGACTAATAAGGGAAATCCTTACAATGGGATCAACTGTACATTTAAGACACCAGATGGACAGAGGTTTGAAGTTCAGTTCCACACTCCAGAAAGTTACAGTATCAAAGATGGGATGCATAAGGATTATGAGGCATGGCGTGTACTGGATCCAGTATCTGACAAAGCAAGGGCCCTTAGAAAAAAGATGATGGAGCAGTCCCAGGGAATGGAGATCCCAGCATATATTGAAGAGGTGAAAAATCAATGAATACGGTATATTATCGGATTAAGGATTTAAACATGGTTGGAAAAGAGGAAGACTATGTTCCATATCTATATAAGTCTGGGAAGGGCTGGATCGTGGATCATGATAATATCCTGATGGACAGGATTATGGGGTATGATGAATCAGAAGCGTCAGGATCACCTTATAAGATTGGAAACGACAGTATGATGGATCTCGTGGAGCAGATCAGCGAAAAGGAAGCAGAAAAAATCATATCGGGAATGTAGATACCACTTGTCACTGATGACAGGTGGTTTTTTATTGCGATATCGCAACGGAAAGGAAATAAAGATGTTAGCATATTATGGCTATACCATAAGCCCCAACCAGATTGAAACGGTTGAGGGCTTTTTAATTTGCCGCAATGTGCCCATAGCCCGGACTGGTGAGATGGATTACCTGGAAAGCGAACTGATGCCAGAGGGGAGCAGCTCCAAAATGGTGAAGGTTTTCCGCTCTCCTGATGAGGTTTTTTCAGAGGCCGCATTATCCAGCTTTGAAGGCAAACCGGTTACCGATGAACACCCACCCGAACTTCTCACGCCGGACACATGCAGCCGGTATTCCAGAGGACACGCCCAGAACGTCAGGAAGGGAGACGGGAAGTGGGAAGGATGCGTGGTTGCCGATCTTCATATCCAGGACGAGGAACTGATCCGGGCGATACAAGGGGGCAAGCGGGAGATCAGCTGCGGCTATGAGTGCAGCTATACAGACAATGGAGATGGAACCTATTCACAGCACGATATCCGGGGAAACCATATTGCCGTGGTAACACAGGGGAGAGCCGGGAAGAATGTTGCGATTTTAGATTCAAAAAAGAAAACAGAGGCCATAAGGCCGGAAAGGAAAGAAATGAAAAAGAACAGCTTGTTTTTTAAGTTATTTGCAAAGGCTGCGAAAGATGCATCACCGGAAGAACTGGAAACGATGGCGGCAGATGCAGCTGCAGCCTTAGACGAGGATCCGGTAGAGAAAGAACCACCGACTGCTTCTGCAAAAGAAGAGACACCAAAAGAAGGGACGCAGGATTCCGCCAGTCTGGACAGTAAGCTGGATATGATCCTGCAGCTCTTAGGTAAGCAGAATGCACCCGAAGCTCCAGAGCATGATTCAGATCCTCTTGATGGACTGATTAAAGAATTAACAGGGGGAAGCGGAGCGCCATCAGGATCTGAGGGAGAATCCAAAGTGATACCGGCCGGCGAATTCGACCAGTCTTCCTGTGCGGCAGACCGTGCGGTTATGGCGGCGGTAGTGAAACAGCTGAGACCAGTGATCGCTGGAATTAAGGACGAAGCTACGAGGAAAACCGTTACGGATTCTCTGGTAGCCTGTATGACGGATCAAAACGCGGTGAGCGACATTGCAAAGATCGCGCAGGCGGCTCAGAAAAATGCCGCACAGCTGGCAGACCAGAAACCGGAGATGGATCTGGAAGCGTATCAGTCAGCCTATGATGCGATGAACCCACACAAACTGAATGGAGGTACGAAGGAATGAAAGGACAGGTTATAGGTAAGAACATGACACACGGCTATGCTGGCGATTATGCCAGGCAGCCAGATATGATTGTAGATACGCACCCGCTGGGAGGCAGTACGGCGGTTAAATTTGGAACACCGCTGGTATATGACAATAACAGTAATGTGGTTTCCTTCGGTGCTTCCAGAACAGCCGTTGATTTTGTAGGAATCGCGTCCCGGGAGTTTAAGAGTGCCACAGCCTATCTGTCACAGTCTGCCGGGGAATACCAGCCGAATGAGGCTGTCAGTGTGTTTAAACGCGGCTGTATTAATGTACTGTGTAATGTAGGATCTCCGAAACTGGGCGGAAAGGTGTATGTACGTACTGCCAAGAACGAGTCGATTCCAACAGGTATTGTGGGAGGATTTGAGGCGACAGAGGATGCAGGAAAAACCGTAGAGCTTACAAACTGTCAGTGGCGCGGTGAAAAAGATGCCAATGGTGTAGCGGAACTCAGAATTTTAACATGTAACAGAGCATAGGAGGAAGCAGATATGGAATTTAAAAATATGGGAACTTATGACGGGGGAGTGATATCTTCTTCTCCCGCTACTGCTATGGCGTCACAGCGTTTTAGAACGATGGATGCTGCGGCAATAGCGAATAATGGTGCATTTTTACAGTCGGAACTGGAGAAGAAAGATAATGTAATCAGGCAGCCGCTTACCAGTTTTACTTACAGCCGTGATCTTCCGATCCGCGTCGGCGGAGGCTGGGCAGAGTTTGTATCGGCCATGAATGTTGATTATGGCGTAACCGGAGGAAGTGAAGACGGCCCGGTGCACGCGGGTGGTGCGAATGGGATCCCCATGGTACAGGCGAACTTTGACAAAGGGTTGTTTAAGACTCATATCTTTTCGGTTGGTATGCGGATTATGTGGGTGGATATGCAGCGCGAGAAACTGACTGGACGCAGTCTGGAGAGTATTCTGCGTGACGGTATCCGCATGACTTATGATAAGCATATGGACGCAAATACCTATGTGGGAATTAAGAGGTATGGTTCTACCGGACTTTTAAATAACCCGAACGTGACAACTGCCAATGCGGCCGCCACGGGAGCTTCCAGTTCCACAAAGTTTAAAGACAAGACCCCGGATCAGATCCTGCAGGATATTAATGATGCGATTCTGGCAGTATGGGCGGCGGCTGAGTATGACCGTGATGCGGTGCCGAACCATATCATTATGCCATATGAGCAGATTAATTACCTGGCAACCACAAAGGTTACGGAGCTGGCAGAGAAGACAATTCTTCAGTTCCTGCTAGATAATAATGTGGCAAAGACGAACGGCAGTGATTTATATATCGGCGGCTGTTCCTGGTGCAAGGGAGCCGGAACCGGAGATACAGACCGTATGCTCGTTTACATCAACAAAGATCGTTATGTTGCAATGGACGAGCTGGCGCCACTCAGCAGGGCCATGACCCAGCCAAATGCTGAGAATGTGTGTTATGACACCGCATACATGGCTAATCTTTCCGAGGTGGAACTGTACTATGAGAATATCATGCGTTATGTTGATGGGATTTAGAGGAGGGCCGGTATATGTTTATTAACAGCAAGAAGAACTTTGAAATCATCGGGGAAGGTGGAAAGCTTATTATTCCCCGCGGCTTTATCGGAAGCATTCCGGATTGGGCGGCTGCACACTGGCTGGTTCAGGCCGCTATCAGTGACGGATCTATTGCAACACCTGAGAGCCAGTCAGACAGGGCGATTGAGGAAGCGGATGAAAGTGCGTCGGCAAAGGCAAATGAGCATGACCAGAGGCCTGATGGAACTGAAAGCCAGAGACCAGCAGCTGACAGTGCGGAAAAGGGGAAACAGCCGAAGAAATAGGAGGTACCGGCATGTATGGACAGCAGTTTGATGGAGTAATTGCGGCGGCGGCCAACATGCCGGCGCCAGGAGAAAAGGGAATCTATACAGCAGAAATGTTTCTTACAGACTTTCCGCAGTTTACAAAAAAAGTCATGCCGACCGAAGAGGAAGAGGTTCCACAAAAAGAAAGCCTTGTGCCGTCCGCCATGCTGGAATTGTTTATTAACAACGCAAACAGCAGCATACTTCCCGGCCGCTACTGCGATATGTGGAGGTATGCGGCCGGGCTTTATGTGGCTCATTTTTGCACCTTGTACTTAAAAACCTATTCTGACGGGTCAATGTCGGCGGTGCAGGCTGCAGCAAAGGGACAGCAGACAGGGCTTGTTAGAGAGGCCACAATGGGAGATACCACGATCAGTTATGATAATACAGCAGTTACGGAGGCAATGGCAAAATGGGGAAGCTGGAATGCAACCCAGTACGGCCAGCAGCTGGTGACTATGGCGCGAATGATTGGGATGGGAGGAAGTTATGTTATTTGATAATCCATTGTTTGAGAACTGGTACACGGATTCCATGACCGTTTACAGAAATGTTGATGTGGTTCATGGAAATGTGGATAAAAAGGAGAGAAAGCTAATGGCAGAGCGGATCCCATGTCGAATTTACAGTAAGCAGAGAAGAGGGCCTAAAATGCGTCAGACAGCGGCAACCGCCGAATCTGTGGATAAGCTTGCCTGCGACCTGAATGTGGATATCCGTGCAGGAGATGAACTGCATGTGATCCGTGGTGGCATGCTGGGAATGCATGGGGAGCCGGAACGCTATTTTGCCGACCGGCCTCACCCTTATTTCGATCCGGTAGGCGGCGTGCTTTCCGGATTGGAGCATCAGGAAGTAGTACTGCTGGCGGAAGAGATTATCAGTTAAGGAGGGAATCTATGTCATTTGGACAGGCGACAAGAAACCGTTTTGAGCAGCTTCGGAAAATGGGACAGAATGTTCCAAAGATCATGGAAGAAGTAGCGAAAGGGGCAACGATCGCGGCTGTGGAGCGGGCGACAGAATTGACACCACCAAACGGTGCGGCGATTGCAGGCACAGGGGCAAGAACCGGAGAGATGGCGGAAGCGTGGACTGTGGACAGTGTTACAAAGCCGGTCATGACTGAGGCAAGTGCACGGACAACACTTGCCAACAACATGCAATATGCTTCCTACGTCAATGATGGTCACCTCATGGATGAGCATTTTGTACCAGGACTTATAAAGAACGGTCCCCTACTGGAAAAAGTAGACCCTAAGATGGGTGGTATCATGGTAGGCACACAGACAAAATATGTCAAAGGTAAATACATGAAACAGGCGGCAATCGGGCGCTACCGGAAAGTAGTTCGTATGGAACTGGATAAGCGGATAAAGGAGAATTTTAAATGATATTTACTCTTGAAAAACTGATTGACTCCATTATTGGTACACTCAAACAGCTTTTCCCAGGTATTAAGGCATACAGCAATCCAAACCAGCAGGGGACAAATCCACCCTGTTTTTTTGTGTTCTTCATGCCCTCCAGCATGGAAAACGAGATGGACCGACGTACCCGGCGGGTAATAGGAGTTGACATCGTATATCTGACAGAGCGTAATGTCCCGGATGCATATGACCAGCTGAATGCGGTGGCAGATAAACTGGACGAGGCATTAGAACGTATTACATACGTAGACGGAGAAGAAGTAGCGAAGCTCTGGACCTCTGAACGGGAATGGAAGATTGATGATGGGGAGCTGCATTATCAATTTGTTTTAAAGGTCAGTGTGTCAGTTCCAGATGAGTCACCGGTTATTGATTCGGTGGAAACATATGAAGGAGGTGTTAAGCATGCCGAAAACGCTGTACAAGACGGATGAGCTGCTTAAAAGCAATGCTTTTTCCGGATACCAGAAGGATTTTGCAAAAGCCCTTCTGATTAAGCCGGAGTATACAATGGAAGACGCAATGAAAGTATTAGATCACTTTTTCGGAAAGGAAGGAATAAACGATGGCAGGAGGAACCTGGACAAGCCAGAATAAGAAACAGCCGGGAGTATATATTAACGTTAAGTCAAATACAAAGATACCTGTAAATGTGGGAGCCCGTGGTGTGGTGGCAATCTGTGAACCACTTTCGTGGGGGGCGGAGGGTGTGCTAATGAGCATTGATGCAGGCGATGACTTTATGCAGTATACCGGCTATGATACAGCGAGTGATAAAAACCTGTTTTTGAGGGAAATTTTCAAGGGAAGCGATCATACATCAGGACCGATTAAAGTGTTGTTGTACCGTCCTAAAGCAGACGGCGCTGCAAAGGCTGCGGCTACAATCGGATCGCTGAACGTCACAGCAAAGTATAATGGTGTGCACGGGAATGATATTTCGGTTGCTGTGATTGCAGACCCTGATGCCGAAGGGAGTTTTATGGTGCAGACAATTGTTGAAGGAACGATTCGAAACAGCCAGAAAGCCAAGACGGCAGCGACATTGAAGGGAAATGACTGGGTTGCATTCACGGGGGAAGGAGTACTGACAGCGAATGCGGGAACTTTCCTTACGGGGGGGAGTGACGGATCCGTTTCGGCTGCGTCGCATTCGGCATTTCTAACGGCACTGGAGTCACAGGCATTTAATGTATTAATTTATGATGGTTCGGATAAAACGGTACAGACGGCTTATGCGTCCTTTGCAAAACGTATGCGTAACGATTTTGGCAAGAAATGCCAGACAGTTTTGGCAGATGTATCAGATAACTCAGAAGCGGTCATATCGGTTAAAAATGGAGTCGTACTTAGTGATGGCACGATTATTACAACCCGTCAGGCTACCTGGTGGATCGGAGGGGCCGAAGCAGGGGCAGCATACAATGAATCACTGGTATACGCGCAGTATCCTGGGGCTGTTGATGCGTCCCCGCGCTTAACAAAGTCAGAGATCGATACAGCACTTTCGGCCGGGCAGATTGTATTTTTCGAGGAATTCGGCAGTGTAAAAGTTGTTTCCGATATCAATACTCTGACTGAGTACACCGTGGATACAGGTGAAACGTTCAGTCTTAACCAGGTGATTCGTACTCTCGATACAATTGCAGATGATGTGTATAAGAATTTCTCGCTGAACTACATTGGAAAAATTCAGAATACAGATGATGGCAGAGCCCTTCTTAAGTCCTGGATTGTAGGATATTTGAATGAGATTCAGGCGAATGGAGGTATTCAGAACTTTACAGCTGATGATGTTGCGGTGAACGCCGGAGATGCATTGAATGCGGTTGTAATAATACTGGGAATTCAGCCGCTTGCTGCTGTGGAAAAGATTTATATTACCGTTAACCTGGTAGAAGAATAGGAGGTAGGTTATGTTTTTACTCGAACGCGATTCTTTAAATGGGAAATCCGGTAAAGCATTTGCATCGATTGATGGCCGAAATATTGAAATGTTTGGCCTTAAGAAATTTCAGGCAGATGCGGAATTCCAGGAATCAGATTTTAAGGTAGTTGGTACCAATCTGGTACAAAAGAAAACGACAGGAGTTGCATTGACCGGCAGTGCCACGCTTTATTATGGAACCCCGGAATTTTTAAATATGCTTAAAACATATTTAAAGACAGGATACTTACCGTATTTTACGTTTCAGATAACAAATGAAAATACAGGAGGTACGGTCGGGAAACAGATTGTGGCTCTATATAATGTAAAACTTCAAAAGCTGCCAATCGCTATGCTCGATGCAGATGCAGAGTATCTGACCATGGACATTTCATTTAGTTTTACCAATGTAGAGATTCTGAATGCATTTACTAATCCAGTTCAGCTGGGAGAATAGGAGAGGAAAAGTTATGAGCGCATTAAAAGCATTTTTACAGCCTACGATAGCTGGAAAAACAAAAGAAGTAATAATTTCTGAGCGATTTAAAGGAGAGGATGGGGAGCCGGTACCATTTGTAATCCAGGCAATCAGCCAGGAACGGAACGAGGAGTTATCTAGGATTTCAAGGAAGGAATCGGTAGTAAACGGCGTGGTCGTGGACAGCCTTGATAATATTGCATATACAAAGCGTCTGATGAAAGAGTGCGTGAAAGAACCGGACCTTGCAGACAGCGAGCTGTGCAAATATTACGGCACCATGGATCCGGAAGACGTTCTAGGGAAAATGTTGAGTATTGGAGAGTACAATCTGTTGTCAGAAGAGATCATGAAGATCAATGATTTAAAAACGCCGGCGGAGAAGCATAAAGAAGCAAAAAACTCTTAAATGGGGAAGACGGGGACATGTCACTGGCATACTATATGTTTGTCAATCATGGCCGCTTCCCCAGTGAAGTAGCAGCATTATCAGAAGATGAGAGGATCCTCATGTATGAGATGGCTGTAAAGGAAATCAGCGGCAGGCCGAAAAAGTAGGAGGAACTATGGGAGAGATACGTGAAAACTTTATATTAACAGACCAGTTTAGTGCCGCTTTTTCCAGGTTCCTTGACATGGGAAACGCTACTGCCGCCCGTCTTGAGGACATCGGTCAAAAGGCTGATCACATGGAAGACAGTGTGAGTGGAGGAGCGCAAGGTGCAGCTTCTACAGCCCAGACAAGTATGGAGGAGATGGGAGCCGCGATCATTTCCCAATTAGAGCGAATCAGCCAGGCTTCCGGAAATATGGATCAGACCATGAAAAAGGCTGCAGTGGGAGGAACGGCGGCGATTGTCTCCGGCATGAAGCAGGTTGGAAGCGCTTCTGTGGCTGAGATGGAACGAATCAATGCTTCTATCCGAGAGATGGGAGATAATTCCCGCTATGTGGCGACTCAGGGAATGAATGAGATCAATGAGACGCTAAAACAGATTGCTGTCAATACCAGTAAAGTGAATGATGAGCAGGAGAAACATGACAAGAAAGTCCGTCAGACGGACAACTCGGCAAATAAACTGCTCTCAACTGTAAAACGGATTGTAGCTGCCGCTGCTGGCTTTACAATAGGAAAAGAACTCCTTAACCTTTCTGACGAAATGACGCAGACGACTGCCAGATTAAATCTGATGAATGACGGGCTGCAGACGACGGACCAGCTGAACCAGATGATCTATGAATCAGCCCAGAGGGCCAGAACGTCATATCTGGCAACTGCCGATGTGGTAGCTAAACTGGGGCAAAGGGCAGGAGATGCATTTGGTAGCAGCGCTGAGGTAGTGCAGTTTGCGGAAAATCTAAATAAGCAGTTTGTGATTGCCGGAGCCAGCCAACAGGAAATTGCTTCGGCTTCTTTACAGCTAACACAGGCCCTCGGCTCGGGAGTGCTGCGTGGTGAAGAGTTGAACGCCGTATTTGAAGCTGCGCCAAACGTAATACAGACGATTGCGGATTACTTGGATGTGCCTATCGGCAAGATACGCGAGATGGCTTCAGATGGTGAGATCACTGCCGGGATTGTCAAGAATGCTATGTTGAGCGCCACGGACTCAATCAATGAACAGTTTGAGCAAATGCCTATGACCTGGGGGCAGGCCTGGACGGTTATGAAAAATGCAGCCACGGACTCTATGAGCGATGTGATGGAAGAATTAAATGAGGTGCTGAACAGCGACAGTGGGCAAGCTATTATGGAAGGTCTGATTGCCGGATTTGAAGTACTTTCTGATGTTGCTGCGGGGGCTATAGATTTGTTGGCTTCCGGAGCTGATTTTGTAGTTAATAATTGGGACTATATATATCCGATTTTAATTGGAGTGGGTATAGCATTGTTGGCGGTCGGTGCTGCCGGTATTGCCTCAGGCATCGCAACGGCGGCCGGTTGGGTCATGGCGAATCTTCCACTGGTTTTAATGATCGGATTACTTGCAGCAATGACATTAGGGTTTATGCAGGCAGGAGGTACTGCAGAACAGATCGGTCAGATGATCGGGACTGTATTTGGCGGAATTTATGCAGTCGGATACAATCTGGTCGCAGACTTATGGAATCTTTTTGCTGTTTTTGCAGAGTTCTTCGCTAATATTTTTAATGATCCAGTAGCTAATATTGCACATTTGTTTTTTGGATTGCTTGATACGATCCTTGGTATTGTGGAGACTGTGGCCAATGCGATTGATGCACTTCTAAACACGGACATGTCCGGGGCTATATCCGGGTTCCGTGGACAGATGAATAATTGGGTTGACGATACCTTTGGAGAGAATGCTGTAAAAATTAAGCGCATGGCGAAACTGGATACTGCCACAACAGCGTCCCAGGGAGGCGAAATCGGAGCAAATCTGGGCAAAAAAATGGACAACATGAGTTTTAGTCTGGATTCATTTACCAATAAAATGGGAAATGTTGGGGCGGGTTTTGGAACTGGTGATATTGATACAGTGGGAAAAGTCGGAAAAGTAGGGAAAATTGAGCAGGATGTAAATATTGCTGACGAAAATCTCAAATTACTTCGCGACTTATCTGAACGCCAGTATGTTGCCTTAGTGAATCTTACCGTTCCCCAGACAAATGCAACAATCAATCAGACTGTGAATGGCGGCGGAGGAAGTGATATTGATGCCATGCTGCATGCTCTTAAAAACGAACTGGATCAGCAGAATGCATCCCACAGTAATGTTGTGCCGGCATAGTGCCATTGCAATATCGTAGCAGGAGGGATTATGAGAAACAGATATAAATTTTTCGCAGATATCGGGGGAGATACCATTGAGTTTCCCGTGAATCCAAAAGAATATACCATCGCTTACCCAACAAACCACAAAACCTACAATATCCTGGATATTGGCGAAGTAATAGTTCCCAGGTTACCCTCACTGATGGAGGTATCCTGGGAAAGCTACTTTCCGGGAAACTCGAACGACCCATTTATCATAGGACATGAATGGAGGGAACCAGCTGAATATGTGGAATTGATAGAGGAGGCTCGGAATCATAAAGAAATCTGCGATCTTGTGATAAGCCGTCGCGATGCCGCCGGGGGAAGAATGTATGATACCAATATTAGTGCTGTTATTACAGCTTTCAGTACTACAGAGAGAGGCGGAGAGTCCGGTGATGTGTACTATAAGATTGCTTTCAAGGAATACCGCCATTTTGGGCCGAAAAAGGTAACCTTGCCACAGTCTGAAGATGGACAGCCTGCAGAGATCCAGACGCAGGAAGACAGGCCCGTGACAACGCCTGAATTAAGAGTAGGAGCGGCGGTTATTGCAAATGGAATATATTTCAGCAGCAGTTACGGTGATAAGCCAACAGGGAATGCAAATAACCTGCAGACAACTGTATCAAGGATTATTCCAGACGCCTCCAGGCCATATCCAGTCCTGATTGGCGGGAACCGCGGCTGGATTAAGGCAGATCAACTGCAGGTGACGGGATGAAATTTAAACTTTTGGTTTTTAATGCAACAAAAAATACAATATATGACTACGCTTCCATTGCCAAAGATGTTACCTACACAACCAATCGTTCGGGGAGCGCGGGAAAACTGGAGTTTTCTTACATCCGTAGACAGCCCGACAATATGACTGAAGGAGCGAGAATACAATTTTACGTAGACGGTAAGGAAATATGTCAGGGTTATGTATTTACTATTAAACAGTCACGAGATGGAGAAATATCTGTAACAGCGTATGATCAGCTGCGGTATTTGAAATCCAACGCAAGCTATAGTTTTGTGGGGAAGAAGCTGGGAGAGATTATCCAGCAAATAGCCGCAGACATGCAGCTGTCAGTGGGAACGCTGGAGGATACCGGATATGTCATTCCCACATTAACCAAAGAGGATACAGAATGCTTTGATATTATAGATTATGGTCTTGTGCTTACCCAGAATAATACAGGGAAAACGTTTGTTTTCTATGATGATTTCGGAAAGCTCAGTCTGCGGGAAGCTAAAAATCTGATGTCAGATATTGTGATTGGAAATGAAAGCCTTTTGACAGATTATACCTTCAAAACGGATATTGACTCGGATACTTACAATCAGGTTAAACTGGCACGTCCAAATAAGGAGACCGGTCAGGCGGATATTTATCTGTTTAAAGATAGTGAGACAATAAAAAAATGGGGGCTTTTGCAGTTATATAAGAAAGTGGATGAGAATCTGAATGAAGCACAAATAAATCAACAGGGCAACATAATGATGGCATATTATGACAGGGTACTTAAAACAATATCGGTAAGTGGAGTAGGTGGTGTGGTTGGGCTCCGGGCAGGTGCGATGTCTCCGTTTCAGATTCTGGATATTCCGGAATTGAAAAATGGGTATTATCTCATTTTAGAAAAGGTGAAACATAAGTTTGAAAATGATGACCACACCATGGATGTTGAGGCAACGCTGCTGACAATATAAGAGGAGAGACAATGTCAGAAATAATAAATTCTCTACAAATAATGATTCAAAACTGTGTGCGTGCGATGGGGCTATTAGATGCCGGGTATGCTACGGTTATTTCCTCGTCTCCTTTGACATTAAAAATTCAGGCGTCGCAGCTGGAAGTCAAGGAGCCGGTGGCGATCATGAGTGAGAATGTGCGCTACCAGGAAGTAATCGTGCAGGGAGAAAAAATAATTATAAACCATGGATTGGCTGCGGGTGATAAGGTACTGGTTCTAAAGGCCAATTCTGGGCAAAATTATATTGTGATTGCGAAAGTGTAGGTGACAGAAAAATGGCTACATTGCCAGAGACGGCCAACTATAATGTGTATGAGGCACAGACGGTTGATTATCCATCAACAACTTTTTTGATAGATAGAGAATCCAGAAGGATAGAAAAGACTGGTGGCGGGCTTGAGGCGATAAAGCAGGCAATTGAGATTATTCTGCAGGTTGAGCGGTATCGCTATCAGATTTATTCTCCGAACTTTGGTCATGAAATGAACAGCCTGATTGGAAAACCACCAGAATACGTAATTAGTATGATAAAAAGACGCGTGAAAGAATCTCTGTCTGTGGATAACAGAATCCTGTCTGTGGATAACTTTACATTTAAGGAAGCTTCAGCAGGGACTACTGTAAAGTGTGCCTTTGATGTAAAAACGGTATTCGGTATGGTATCGGCGGAGGGAGAAGTATGATAGATTTCAACAATAAAACATATGCCGATATACTGGCGCGTCAGATGAAGCGGGTGCCAGATACACTGGATAAACGGGAAGGATCTTTGATTCAGACTGCGCTTGGACCGGAAAGCTGGTATCTGGAAGGAATTTATCTGGATATGGAGAGGATGCAGAAAAATGTGTATGTGGAAACTGCAGGAGGAGAAAGCCTTGACAGAATAGCGGCTTCATATGGACTGGAGAGAAAGCCGGCAACTCATGCAGTTAAGACTGGTAATTTTGATCAAGAAATTCCATCGGGCTTCCGCGCTTCGGCATTGACTGATCCGATTCGGCTTACATATCGGGTAATAGAAAAAAATGGTGAAAAAGAAGGCCAGCACAGTTATGCGATGCAATGCGAAACACCGGGGGAAATCGGTAATCATTATTCCGGTCAGGTCATTCCGATTGATTATGTTGCAGGGCTGACGATTGCAGAAATTACGGATATAGTTTCGGCTGGTAGTGATGAGGAAGACGATGAGTCGTTACGCAAGCGAATATTCTCCAAAATCCGTAAGCCTTCTACGAGTGGAAATATCTATGATTACTATAACTGGACAATAGAATGTGCTGGTGTAGGGGCCGCTAAGATCTATCCTCTGGCCCTGGGGCCAGGTACTGTAAAAGTGGTGATTGCTGATGCGGAGAGATCGGCAGCAACGCCGGAACTGATCGGGCAGGTAAAGAACCATATCGAAGAGCTCCGCCCGATCGGTGCCGACGTCTCTGTTGTTTCTGCCAGAGAAAAAGCAATTACCGTAACGGCCAGAGTCAAGCTGCAGAATGGGGTGAACCTGGGAAGCGTCCAGGAAATGTTTCTGCGGGAGATTACAAGCTTTTTACAGGAGGGCGCCTTTAATGTTTCTTATGTCAGCCTGGCTAAAGTCGGAAATCTGCTGCTGAATACAGCCGGGGTGGAAGACTTTACAGAGCTTCGGCTGAACGGGCAGGCAGCAAACGTCAGCCTGGCAGATGAGGAGATCGCAGTGGCCGGAGCAGTCACGCTGGAGGTGATGCCGTAGTGGAAATCAGTACTTATACGGAAAAACTGAATAAAGTGGATGGCAATGTATATGTGATTGAAGAGGAGATATCATTGATCGATGGCGTATATGATGCCCCTCTGGCGCATGATAATGTCAATACTTCCACACTGGCCGTCTATACCGGGCCAAAGCTGACGGGGGACCGGATCCAGTCTTATGTCCTGTCAACACCCAGCCTGATGCCGTGGAAAAAGGTGATCAGGCTGTATGCTGATGTTCCGACCGTGTATATCAGCTACGAGACTGAGGGGGATACCGTTGAGGCAGAAGACGTTAATCTGCTTCAGCAGGACATAATCAGGACTCAGGAAGGGGTTAATGCGGAGGAAGACCGGGCAGAGGCAGAAGAGTCCTTTTTGAAGGGTGAAATTGCAAAGGAAACGGCAAGGGCTACGGCTGCGGAAAAGACCCTGACCGATAACTTGACAGCGGAAGTGACCAGGGCAAAAGGCGCTGAAAAGACGCTTACGGACAATCTGGCGGCGGAGGTTACGAGAGCAAAGGCCGCTGAGAAAACCAATAGCGACTCTGTATCAGCAGAGGTTTCCCGAGCGAAAGCGAAGGAAGCGGAGCTGCAGGGAAATATAACGGCGGAAGTCAGCCGGGCAACCGCCGCTGAGAATGATATACGCAGCACAATCTCTACCAACAAACCAAACTGGGATGACAAGTATACCCGGAATGAGGTGGATAATAAGTTCTCTGCGTTGGAGACAGCTATTGACTGGAAGGAAGCAGTCGCTACCTTCGCGGATTTAGCGACCACGTATCCGCAGCCAGATGATGGCTGGACAGTCAATGTTAAGGATACAGACTATACCTACAGGTGGAGTGGAACAGCGTGGATTGCGATCTCGGCCAACGCGATCCCAAAAGCAACCCAGAGTGTGGACGGCCTGTTAAGTAAGGAAGACAAGACGGCCTACGATGATACGAACGCAAAGAAGCATACCCACAGCAATAAGTCTACGCTGGATAAACTGACAGAGGCACTGCTTGCAAACTGGAGCGATGCTTATAACAAGCGGCATGAGCACGGGAATAAAACAGTGATAGACAAGATCACCCAGACGCTGCTTGATAATTGGAACGCGGCGTATACGCATATCGGCAATAAGAGCAATCCGCATGGAGTAACGAAGGCTCAGGTAGGGCTCGGGAGTGTTCCCAATGTAGCGACCAATGATCAGGCGCCGACCTTTACTCAGGCATCGGCCCTGGGAAATTTAAGCAGTGGGGAGAAGCTGACGATTTCACTTGGAAAGATTATGAAGGCTATCGCTGATTTTATAGCCCATAAAGAAGATACTGTTCTTCATATAACGACAGCGGAACGTACCAATTGGAATGATGCCAACAGTAAAAAGCATGCGCACAGCAACAAGAGTGTTATTGATGGAATTACCCAGGTGCTGGTGGACAAATGGAACAGCGCGCTCACAGCCTTGCCGGCGCATACTCATACAAAGAGCCAGATCACCGATATGCCGACAAAGGTATCCCAGTTTACTAATGATGCCGGCTACATCACCCAGGCGGACGTGGATACGAGCCAAAGCCATACCCATTCGAATAAAACTGTGCTGGATAAGATCACCCAGGCATTGCTGGATAACTGGAATGCCGCGTATACCCATGTGAGTGATGCCGTAAAACACGTAACCGCTGCAGAGCGGGCAAGCTGGAATACAGTCACGAATAAAGTGGATAAAGTATCCGGAAAGCAATTATCGACCAACGACTACACGGCCGCGGAAAAAACTAAACTGGCGGGAATTGCGGCAGGGGCCAATAATTATGTGCACCTAACAACACCTGGTAATAAACACATTCCAGCAGGCGGCTCTAGTGGACAGTTCCTAAAATGGTCAGCTGATGGAACGGCAGTGTGGGCGGCAGATAATAATACCACTTACTCCGTCTTTAAAGCAGCGACGGCCAGTGCGGCAGGAGGTACCGGCCTTGTACCGGCCCCGGCAGCTGGTACGCAGGCGAAATATCTAAGGGCTGACGGGACCTGGCAGACGCCGCCCAATACGTCGTACAGTGTGGCGACGCAGACGGCCAACGGGCTTATGGCGGCGACAGATAAGAAGAAGTTAGACGGGGTCGCAGCTGGAGCAAATAATTATGTTCATCCTTCCGCACATCCGGCCGGCATGATTACTCAGGACTCCACTCACCGGTTTACTACAGATACGGAAAAAGCCGGCTGGAATAAGATCCTTTTTTCTGCGGCTGTTACGGTTCCGGCTTCTGGTTGGAGTACCAGCGTTCCATATACCCAGACAGTGTCGGTTTCGGGGCTGACAGCTGCCATGGACGTGATGCTGGGACTTAATATTACAGGCAGTCCTTCCGCGGCATCCGTGGCAGGGTGGAAGAAGGCACTGGGTATGATTGACGAAGGAACAACGGCAAATGGAACGATCACTTTTAAATGTTATAGTAAAAAACCGGTGGTCGATATTCCAGTATTTATAAAGAGCGTTTAGGAGGGCATACGATGTATGGAAATAATTTATATGGCCTGGTTCAGTATGCCCGGGATAAGGCAGACAGCACCCGGCAGGAAGAATATTTTGTAGACCTTGCCAGGTACGTTCCGCCTTTTTTGGCTGAACTTCGGGAACTGGCTGAACTCTACCGGACGGAAGGGTACGAGATCGGATACCTGCAGCATAATCTGAGAGATCTCTTTGATCAGGCTTTTATTGTAAGCGCCACCTGGGGGCTGGTGCTGTGGGAACGGATGTATGGAGTCACCACAAATATGTCTTTATCCTATGAACAGCGTCGGGAGATTCTGATGGCGAAGCTGCGGGGACAGAGTACGACGACGAAGCAGATGATAAGAGATACAGCTGCAGCGTTTTCTGGCGGAGAAGTACAGGTAATTGAAGATAATCCCCATCATCGCTTTATTGTACGCTTTGTTGGTGTTAAAGGAATCCCCAGAAACATGCAGGCATTTATTGATATGCTGGAGGATATAAAGCCGGCCCATCTGTCTTACAGTTTTGAATATACCTATACCGTATGGGGCAACGTAAAAGGCCTTACCTGGGGAGATCTCAAAACGAAGACCTGGGGAGAAGTAAAAACCATGGAAGGAGTATGAGAAAATGCAGACGACACAAAACTATGGTCTGAAAAAGCCGGAGGATAACGATCTTCTGACCCCTGACGATTTCAACGATAATATGGATATCATAGACGAGGCTATGAAAAAGATTGTGAACCGCCGGATTATAAAGCTTACGGCCGCAGGCTGGAGCGGTTCTTACCCGTTTACTCAGGCAGTAGACGCTGCGGGGATCGCCGTGGCTGATGATATCAAGGTGCTTGGAGTTTACATACCGGCGAATGCCACATTAGAACAGGTGAAAGCCTGGAATAAGGCGGCAGGGTACCTGATGTGCAATCCGGATGGGGTGGCAGATGGGAAAATAACCTTTAAGGCATATAAGAAACCGGCAGTAGATTTTCAGATTTTGACGGAAGGAGCGTGAGACTATGGGAAAAGTAATACCAATGCTGGGCGGTGGTGGCGGAGGCGCGGACCTGGATATGATTACCGCAACAGCAGCCGATGTACGAGCAGGAAAAGTAATTGTCGATAAAGAAGGTAATCCGGTGACTGGAACAGAGCCTGAGCGGGGAAATTGGACCGGGAATGTAGCAATGAATGGTAGAATTACAATTCCTGACGGCCATCACGGGGGTGGCGGATACGTAAATGGTCCGGCCGTCACTCAGCGGGGAGCCTGGAACGGAGCTGTGGGAATGAATGCACAGGTGGCAATTCCGGAAGGATATCATAATGGCGCTGGGAAAGTATCAGGTCCTTCTGTGCCAGTACGTGGGGCTGGCACAAAAGCAGTCAGCGGAGGGTTTAACGACAAAGGACTGTTCTACTATATACCTAATGGATATTGGGAACCAGATGGCAGTGGTAATTCCTGGACTTATCTAACTCGGCAGGAAGTGGCTAATATTATAGGGCTTAATGGTGGTAATATTCGATCAGGAGTTAATTACTGTGGCGTCCAGGGAAGTATGGTTGATTATTCCTATTTGGCACAAGGTCAGGTGGCTTTTTAAATGGCACATTTTCGGGAATCCTCGCCGGAGGTGTGCAGGAATATAACAGCGAACTTGCGCTGGGAGGATACGGTATAGATACAAGCGGTATACACTGCTGGGGAAAAAACGATGAGTCGAATCATAGAAATTTCTGCCATTTAGTTAACAAATTGAGCTTTAATGCTTCTCCGTTTAGAACGATTACTTTTAGAGCCTCTGAAGATGTTTATATCGGTTCAGATGGCTTAGATTTATTTTGTGATGTTCAATTTATAAATACCAATAAAAAAAAATTAAAGACAATCCGGAGATTACATATAGATTTTTTGACACCCAGTGATCTAGTTTGTGATATTTCCGATATTAATGAGCAATGCTTTTTTGTAATTTACGCTTATACAGAAAGAAGAACCACAGGAGGTACTTTTACAATTGAAAAAATCACGTTTGCAACCTAAAAATTTGGAATACAGGGAAGAACTGTAATTCTGATAATCAAAATTATGAGCTTTAAAAATTCCATGTTCCTTCCTTTTTTGGGCACATAGAACATAAGCTTTTCTTGCAGTACATAAATATCATGTAGTTTTTTCGTATTTTTACTTGAGTTCCATGTTTTACTTACCTGTAATTTTGATTATAGGAAGGAGTAAAATATGGGAAAAGTGATTATAGCTTTAGGCGGTGCCGGAGGGATTGATCCAGATGAATGTACCGCAGGGAGACCACAGGTATTATCAGGTTACACCGCAGGTGTGCACGGGGAAGACGATCCAGCCCCCGGAAGCATGCCGGAAAGAGGCGCATGGTCTTCAAGTGTTGGTATGAACGGATCGGTAACTATACCAGAGGGACATCACAATGGTTCTGGGAAAATAACGGGACCAACTGTAACACAGAGAGGTGCATGGAATAGCCGGATCGGTATTAATGGCCGGGCTACGATACCGGAAGGATATCATAACGGAAAGGGTTACGTGGATCAGGCGATTGCGACGATGGATGAACAGACAATTAATCCATCAGCATCTCAGCAGACTGTGGCAACCTCTGGAAAGTATATGAATGGGAACGTAGTCGTAAACGCAATTAGTCTTCCTAATGCGGCAGATTTACGGGAGGGTGTGAACTGGTACGGGCGTGTCGGAACACTGAAAGATTACAGTTATCTGGCGGCAGGGCAAACGTCTTTTAATGGAGCGTCCTTCTCTGGAGTAATGGCGGAGGGCGCGGAAATATGTTATATGGACGCTTACAATAACTTTCATCGGGATGCGCCAGAAATAAGCGGTAATGGATTACGTATGTATACATCGACCGCAACAAACGTATATCCACATTTTTGTCCAAAAAAATCAATCAATGTAACACCGTTTAAACAAATAAAAGTAACGGGTATGTACACGGGAAATTCTAATGGAAAAGGAAGTTTTAGAGTAGAAGTATGGAACACCAGTGTAGACAAAAATTTACTCCTAAGAAATCAGGCAATGGGCTGGCTTGCGTATCAGTCGGTGAGCCTGACATCGGGGAATGTTGAAGCAACATGCATTATAGACGTTTCGGGAATATCCGGTCAAGTATTTTTAACTGTTATGTTTTCAAATAGCTCATATAAAGCATGGCCGAATTACTATATACGCAAAATTGAATTTTTAGCTTAGCAACCTGCCGCAAATCAGCGGCTTATTTTATTTATTACAAGAAAGAGAGGAATCAACTATGAACAAAAACAGACCAGACATGAACTACAAGACACCCGTACCCTATGGACCAGCAACCGGTAAGGAGGATCCCGGCCGTCAGCCAGTGATTGCAGATACGCCTTATGAGGGAGATTATAGCCCGGATCATAAGCAGTTTAAGGCCGGCCATGTACCGGGAGGTCCGGGACACAAGGACTGCGAGCATGAATAACTGACAGGAGGGCTTACATATGCCTACAGAGATAATGGTGGCTCTGATCGGCCTGGGAGGCAGTGCAATCGGTACATTCGCCGGCGTGTTCGCGTCAGCGAAACTGACCGCCTACCGACTGGAGCAGCTGGAAAAAAAGGTAGACAAGCATAACACGGTGATTGAGAGGACCTACAAACTGGAGGAGACACAGGCAGTTATACAGGAACAGATTAAAGTCGTCAATCACAGAATTAGTGATCTAGAAAGAGAGGAATAATTATGAATTTTGGAATTGCAAGTGTTGCAGGAATTACAGTGATCTGCTATCTGGCCGCTATGGCCGTCAAAGCAACAGAGGTGGACAATAAGTGGCTGCCGGTGATCTGCGGCCTAATTGGGGGCATTCTGGGCGTTGTGGGAATGTTTTACATGCCTGACTTCCCGGCTGCCGATATCATCAACGCAGTGGCGATTGGTATTGTCTCCGGACTGGCTGCGACTGGTATCAACCAGGCGTACAAGCAGCTGACAAAATAAGCTGTTGCGATATCGCAACGGTTGTAATATCACAACTTGTGATGTCACAAGATTTTGGGCCTGGGGATTCCCAGGCCTTTTTTAATGAAAGGACAGGTAAGATTATGAGAGACATTACATTATGCCATCCACGGCTTCAGGCGCTTGCGGGGAAATTGGTCGAAGAATGCAATAAGCAGGGGCTTAAGATTAAGATCGGTGAGACGCTGCGGACTGTAGCGGAGCAGGACGCATTATATGCACAGGGCCGCACGAAGCCGGGGCCGATTGTGACCAATGCACCGGGTAGCAGTTACAGTTCCTATCACCAGTGGGGAACTGCCTTCGATTTCTTCCGGAATGATGGCCGCGGCGCATACTATGATAACGACGGATTTTTCACTAAGGTGGGTAAGATCGGCGTCGCTCTAGGCCTGGAATGGGGCGGTAACTGGAAGAGTCCGGTAGACAAGCCGCACTTCCAGCTTCCAGACTGGGGCAGCTCCACGGCAGGGATTAAGCGGTTATACCGCAATCCAGATGAGTTTATGCGCACCTGGGCGCCGGTGGAAGAGCGAATCGGCTGGATTAACACCTCTAACGGCTGGTGGTATCGCAGGCCAGACGGCACGTATCCGGCGAACAGGTGGGAGGTTATTAACCATCACTGGTATTTGTTTAACGCTGACGGGTATATGTGTACCAGCTGGCACCGGTGGAACGGTAGCGTATGCGATCCTGAAGATGGTTCTGGTGACTGGTACTATTTTGACCCGACGGCAGGCGGACCGGTTGAGGGGGCGTGTTGGCACAGTCGGGAGAATGGGGCAATGGAAGTGTGGTTTGTAGATCAGGCAGATACGGTTTAGACATGAAAAGGGCGGTCCGTAGTGGGCCGCCTAATTATCATTTCTTTTAGTTCTGTTTTCCTTCGAAATATATTCTTTCAAAACCATGTTGACATACTGGCTGAATGAACGATCATCGTTTTCTGCCATTTCCTTAATTTTTTCAATAATATCAGCGTCTAAAGTTATGCTTACTTTTGATTTCAATGGTTTCATGATTTTACCCTCCGTATCCTACAATATAGCATTATGTACGACATAATATTGTTAAGTAGGATAAAGTATGATAAAGTAGTATTACATAAAGGCGAAGATATTATTCTTAAGGGGTGATATGGAAATGGAAGAATTTGAGCAAATACTGGCAAAGATGAGAGAGCGTGGAATCATACCGCGGATCCACTATGAGCTGATGGCGATCCGGGTGCTGAAGGTGGCGGCGGTGGTGCTGATCGGCGTGGGGATTGTGTGGGTGGCGGTAAAGTGAAGGGTGGGGCCATTCGTACCATGATACGAATGGTGCGTATACATTTAATGCTGGGGGACGAAATCTCATCCCCCTTTTTCTCAGAGGTATGAAAATTTTCGCACCCCTTTATGGAGGGATATTGAAAAGGCGGGGCCAGTTGTGACTCCGCCTAAATTATTTATTACCGAGATATCTCTTAAAGGATTCTATAAGGTCATTAGAAGGGGCGTTTGTATATAGAGTACTAATGCGGTCGCGTTCTTGTGAAGCCTCTTCTACCCATAATCTAAACTCTTCGTTCAATATTTTACGATTGGATAACCGAGCATACATTCGTTTATAAGCTTTTTCGTATTCTTTTAGTATGGGATTATTTTGCACTTTATTTTTTCGTGCTCTTATTGCAGCAAGTTTCTTACAAGTGAATTTTTCTCCTTCAGGTATTCTGTCGCAATAATCCGTCGCATAATCCCCTTTTAAAATAAAATATTTACCACATCTTTTACATTTTTTTACTTTGACATTTGATTTTATCAAGGCAAATAGTTCCTTTAAAAGATAATGTTCTATTCGTACGTGTTGGTAACGATATGAAGCAGATACAGTAATTTCTTTTAATGAATCAGCAATTTCTTTAAGTTCTTCTGAGGAAGGCGCTTCAGTAACTGGCTCTGATTCAAAGACATCATCGGTAATTGGTTGAATTGCTTTTTTTCTTTCGATTTTATCTAAAACATCAATTCGTTGTTCCGCTTCTAAAAATAAGAAGTCTTCCCCTTCATAGCCTCGCTCTATAGTAAACCTGTTATCAGCATACAATTGACAATAGATATAATAACGTTGTAACGCTGTAAGGGGTTTTAAGTATTTATCAAAGCTATCATTACAACAAAAATTTAAAGCAAAGTCAAATTCTTTTACAATATTTTCAATATGAGTTTTTGAATGCTGTTTTAAAGTATAACGGTTGTATGAATAGAATAATAAGTACAAATAAATGCAATCTAAAGATAAGAAAAAATTCCGTACACTACCATCAGGGGAAGTTCCATCCCAATACTCATTTTGCGACGCAAGTGCATAAATGGTTTCAAGATCATTAGACGGTATCGCTAAAAAATTAAATAAATTATCTCCTAAAGGAAAATCTGTCACTTTCATAAAGACATTAAAACCATTAAAATCTTCGCCATTATCTACGTATAGACGATTTTCCAAACCAACTGTTATAGTCATGTTTTTCTCATTTATTGAAAAAAAAGGTCCTGTATCTATTAATGAATCAAGTATGGTAGAATTAAGCATCGTAAAAGTCTCCCTTAAATTAGAAAATCGAAATTAACAAATAATATAAATCAATTATAGTCTAACAAATATTATTGATTATGTCTACAATAAATGCTATGATAAAATAGAAAATTGATAAAAATAAAAAATACTTATCTAAATGCAAAGACATGCAAGAATGATATGTGTTACAGAACAGTAAGTATAGAGAAAGAGCCACCTACTCGGTGATAGGTGACTCTTCAGATGGCTCAATTATAGGAGGATAGAGAGTGCGTTCAGTAGCGAATTTTGTGTAGGAAATTACTTGTTCTCTTAGGATATTATACTGTTTTTTCATTAAAGGGATTTTCTCATCAAATATTTCGATAAAGATTCCCCCGTTTTCGCCAAGAGTAACTTTATATCCTATAGAATCTAAAAATACTAATACAGGGTCAGCGTTTGTTTCTTTCAGCCGAGGAAGAAAATCATCAGAATTAATACCATTTAGTTGTATGAAGGAACAGTCTAATTGTTTGGCTATTTTAAACAGTACATTTCGAGGGATTTCAACTTTGCCTGCTTCGTATTTTTGTACAGAACTTTCAGTTTTTCCAATAAGGAGAGCCAATTGCTTTTGTGTAATTCCTTTTTTTTGACGATATGATTTTATGTTGTTTCCGATGGTGTTACTATTTGCCATATTAATCGCCCCTTTTTCTTTGAGTTTATCACAATACGCAATTTAATTCAAGTTTTACTTGACGGACGCAATATAATTGCATATAATCTACAATAGACACACAATTAAATTGTGGGAAGGGAGAACCGACTATGAAACAGATTACAATTAAACTCGATGAAGCCACGCACAAAGCCGCAAAGATCAGAGCGGTGATGCAGGACAAGTCATTCATGCAGTATGTGGTAGACCTTATCAAACAGGATTTAGAAACAAAAAAAGAACAATCACAATAGCTTTGGCCGGCACACGTGATTGCTCTAAATGAAAATAGGGTATTCCCTACACTTTACAGGGTCATCATACCTTATTTTCTCCAAAATGTCAAATTTGAAAGGAGAAAAAGAAATGAAGAAGCAGATCGAACAGAGCATTACCACCTTAGAAATCGCAGAGATGATGGAAGTTCCACACTATGAAATATTAAAAAAATTAGACGGTACTTTTAATCCAGATGGGTCGGTAAAGCAGATCGGGATCATCCCTGTTCTGACTGACGGGAAAATTCCCGTGAGTGATTACTTTATAGAATCTACCTATAAAGATGCTAGTGGTAAAGAAAACAAATGCTATAAAGCGACAAAACTGGGGTGCGATATGCTGGCTAACAAATTTACCGGTGAGAAAGGAATAACGTTTACAGCACGGTACGTGAAGCGCTTCCATGACATGGAAGATATTATACAGAAGGGTGAGAAACAGTGGAAGATGATACAAACTGAGCCAAAGCGCCCACCCCTCACTGCTGTTACCAGCGCTGCAAAGTTTCTTACAGAACTGGCCGGCGAAGCTGGCTGTGACAGAAAGATACAGCTTCTTGCAGCGAAGAGCTTCTATAATACAAACGGATATTCCTATCAATTAGAAATCGGAGCGGACAAGCAGTATTGGGATACAGTACATATTGCCCGGCAGGTCGGTATCTGTGTTAAGTCTTCCGGGAAGCCGGCGGACAAGGCTGTAAACGAGATCATTCGTCGCATCGGAGTAACGGAAGAAGACTATACCGATACCTGGGAATCAAAAGGGAATTGGCAGGGAACCGTCCGGAAGTATTCCGATTCCGTGATCGAACGGGTAAAGTGCTGGATAGCAGATAATGATTACCCTGAAGATATTGATTATCGGCAGAACAACGGAGAAATGAAAGCCTGGCATGTCACCTACCAGAGCAGGGAGGTGGCCTGATGGATATTCACGAAGAATTACGAATTAATGGACGCCAGCCAATACAAGGCGAAGCGGTTACGGAACTGGGAGCATTCTTTCAGGCAATAGTTACTCAGAATGTCGAAAATGGTTTTGCAATCGAAGATAGCATACCGATGCTGTTATCACAGGCATATACTTATGGCGTTATCTGCGGGAAGAGAAAAGAACGGGCTAGAAGAAAATACACATAATATAGAAGGTAGTCTATCATGGGCTACCTTTTTTGCGTGTAAATTTATACGAGATAATGTTTAATTATTCAATAGCACAAACTATGGTTACTGGAAAATACTGGAATAACAAGAAGAGGATAGTTCACATGTAATCCCAAAAAGAATAAATATTTAGGCTTAAAAAGCCGTGTTAGTCAAATGTTAGTCATTTGCATTTCAAGTCACATATCTTTAGTCCGGACAAACAAAAAACCCTTGAATAATCAAGGGTTTTAACCAGCTGATGACGGGACTCGGACCCGTGACCTCCTCACTACCAATGAGGTGCGCTACCACCTGTGCCACATCAGCGTCTTATGTTTTAGCTCGTCAAGCGAACCTCATATATAGTAGCATGAGAAATTATATTTGTCAACAGAAAAAATATAAAAATTTATATCTTTTTTATCTGAATCGAGAATCTTTGACGGAAGCTTTTTTCCGTGGTATACTGTTCCCACGTGGCGACAGGAGGTATTTCATGAAGAAGAAACGCAGAAAAAGAAAAAGTGCATGGGCTGTTTTTTTCAAACCCATTAAAGTAATATTCTCGATTTTTTTAATTCTGATGATTCTCGGGCTGGGAGCCGGCGGCATTGTATATTTGAAGTTCGGGGATGAGATTTCGGCCTGTAAGGAACGGGCGGATCAGATTGTGGCACAGTCGAAGAGAGAAGATTTTTCACAGCCGTCGGATACCAGAATCTACGATTCCTCGGGGCAGGTGATCGGTATTATCAATACGGGACATTATGAGTACGTGCCAATTACGGAGATCAGCGAGAATCTGCAGAACGCATATATTGCCCAGGAGGACAAGCGCTTTTATCAGCATCACGGTGTAGATATTATCGGTCTTGCGAGGGCGGGCGTGGCTCTGGTTAAGAATAAGGGGGAGATTACCCAGGGCGGCAGTACCATCACGCAGCAGGTGATCAAAAATACGTATCTGACACAGGAAAAATCATTTACAAGAAAGATTACGGAGATCTTTGCGGCACCGCAGATGGAAGAAAAGTATTCCAAGGCCGATATCCTGGAATTTTACTGTAATACCAATTTTTATGCAAACCGCTGTTACGGAGTGGCCAAGGCCAGCCTCTTTTATTTTGACAAAGAGGCTAAGGATCTGACTGTCTGGGAGGCGGCTACCCTTGCAGGAATCAGCAATAATCCGTCGCGCTATAATCCGGTGGCCCATCCGGAAGCGGCGCTGGAAAAAAGAAATAAAATTATCGACAACATGCAGAAAAATGGCATGCTTACTGAGGAAGAGTGTGAGACAGCCAAGGCGCAGCCGCTTACGGTGGCTAAGGTGACAGAGGAAGGAACGAAGGAGACATACCAGTCCAGCTATGCAGTCCACTGTGCGGCCCAGGAACTGATGAAGAACGACGGTTTCGAGTTTGAATACACCTTTGCCGATGAGGCTGCCTATAATGACTATAAGGAGCGCTATCAGGAAGCGTATCAGGAGAAGAGCGATCTGATCCGCAACGGTGGTTTTGAGATTCATACCAGCCTCGACAGCACGCTTCAGACACAGCTTCAGGCCGGGATAGATGAAACGCTGGCGAAGTTTACCGACGTTTCGGAGAATGGGAAATACGCGCTTCAGGGAGCTGCTGTCTGTATCGACAACCGGACGGGTTATGTTGTGGCCATTTCCGGAGGACGAGGCACGGACGATGAATATAACAGAGGCTTTTTGAGCAGACGTCAGCCCGGATCGACGATCAAACCGCTGATCGACTATGCTCCTGCCTTTGAAACTGGTTATTACTATCCGTCGAGAATGGTTAATGACCATTTGTTCGATAAGGGGCCGAAGAACAGCGGCAATAAATATTACGGTGAGGTCTCTGTGAGGGAGGCGCTGAACCGAAGCTTAAACACGGTCGCCTGGCAGGTGCTGGCAGATATCGGCGTGGACTATGGAATGAGCTATCTCGACAAAATGCATTTTGTGGGACTCAGCTATCTGGATAACTGGAATACCAGCATGAGCATCGGCGGATTTACCGAGGGCGCCCGCGTTGTGGACATGGCGAGGGGCTACTCTGTTCTGGCTAATGGAGGAATGTACAGCAATAATACGTGTATCACCGGCATTGACAGTCAGTATGAGGGCGACCTCTATCAGGAGAATCAGCCGGAAGAACGTATTTTTACGGAAGACACGGCATATATGGTCACCGATGTCCTAAAAGGAACCTTAAATCAGCCATACGGTACCGGTTATGGTCTGGGACTGCCGATACCGGCAGCAGGTAAGACGGGAACGACCAACAGCAGTAAGGATACCTGGTTCTGCGGCTATACAAAGTATTACACCACAGCTGTCTGGGTTGGATACGATACCCCGAAAGCCATGCCGGGCGTGTACGGAAAGACGTATGCCGGAAAAATCTGGTATGATTTTATGAAACAGTGCAACGAAGGCCTTCCGGCTGAGGACTGGGTAATGCCGTCAACAGTCGCATACTATAATGTGGACTCCAGAGGTGAGAAGACCAGTCAGGAGACCGGGAAGCAGGATCTGTTTTCTTCTGTGGCAGAACAGAATGCGAGGTCCAACTCGAAGAAGTGGGATGAGGAACAGAAGATGAAGGAGGAAAATGCCAGAGCTGCTGCTGAGCAGGCTTCGAGAGACGCCGCGGCACAGGGGCAGGAGCAGGCGGCTGCAGGGCTTACCGCTCTGATCGGTGAATTAAACGCTCTTGCGTACCAGGATGATACTACGCAGGAAAAGATCAGCCAGGGCCGGACGATGCTGGAGATGCTGGACGGTACAGAACAGTACGAGGCGTTAAAGCAGCAGTTTGATGAGGCGGCAGCCAGGGCGGGATCTCTTCCGTATGAGGAACAGACCGTGCCGCCATCCCAGGAGATCGGGCCGGGAATTACCCATGAGGCGAGACCTGGCGAGGCCCCGTCAGCTTCACAGGATATCACCTCCGGTCAGGCTCCGGGCGTACAGCCGGGCGCGGCTCCGGGAGGTATCGAAGCAGTGGGACCGGGCGGTTTGTAAAGAACCGGGAGTTACGAAAAAAGGTTACGAAAAAAGGTTACGAAAAACAGAACATTTTAGGGTTGCTTTTTATTGGGATAGCTGTTATGCTAGATGAGGATTTATGAAAATCATAAAAATAAACGATGAAAGGAAGTGAACCAGAGTGGAAGGTCGAAGTCAGAAGATGGAAGCAGACAATTATCATAAGCGGGTGGTAGTGTGGGCAGAGTCGATGACTTCGGAACTGCTCTGTCTTCACTGCCGTTAAAGAATCGTCTTTTGCGCTTATGATAGCCATTTCCTGAGGGTCTGCGCCTCAGGGATGGCTATTTTTGCGTGCTGCTTCCACGGTAAACCACACTTAAAAATATGGTTCAAATGGAAGGAGAAAGAAAATGCAGGAGAATTTTAGCATGGAAGAACTGATGGATCTGCTGTTTACCCGTCAGTTCCGTAAATTGAAAGATATTTTGACAGAGATGAACGAGGTGGATATTGCCACCTTTATTGAAGAACTGGATTCAGAGAAGACCGTGGTGGTCTTCCGGATGCTGCCAAAAGAGCTGGCGTCGGACGTGTTTGCCTGCCTGGAGGTAGATAAGCAGGAGCACATTATCAACAGCATCACGGATTATGAGCTGGGTACCATTGTAGATGATTTGTTCGTGGATGATGCGGTTGATATGCTGGAGGAACTCCCGGCCAGTGTGGTAAAGCGTGTTCTGAAAAACGCAAGACCCGATACGAGAAAATTGATCAACCAGTTTTTAAATTACCCGGATAACAGCGCCGGCAGTATTATGACGGCAGAGTATGTCGGGCTTAAACAGTCCATGACTGTGGAGCAGGCATTTGCCTATATCCGGAAAAACGGTGTGGATAAAGAGACCATTTACACCTGCTATGTCATGGATGAAAAGAGGAGACTGGAAGGTGTAGTTACGGTTAAGGACTTACTGATGAACCCCTACGAGGAAGGAATCGGAAATATCATGGATACCCATGTTATCAAGGCATTTACCACCGAAGATCAGGAAGAAGTGGCGGACAGCTTCCAGAAATACGACCTTTTAAGCCTTCCGGTGGTAGATCATGAAGAACGCCTCGTCGGTATTGTAACGGTGGATGACGTGGTCGATGTCATGGAACAGGAGGCCACCGAGGACTTCGAAAAGATGGCTGCCATGCTTCCCAGCGAGAAACCGTATTTAAAGACAGGCGTCTTTCAGCTGGCCAAAAACAGAATTGCCTGGCTTCTGATTCTGATGGTCAGCAGCATGATAACCGGAGGAATCCTGGCAAAATACGAGGCTGCCTTTGCCGTGATCCCGCTTCTGGTAACATTCATTCCCATGCTGACCGACACCGGCGGCAACGCGGGAAGCCAGAGCAGCACTATGATTATCCGTGGTATGGCGGTAGGTGAGATTGAACCGGGCGACTTATTTAAAGTGCTCTGGAAAGAACTGCGGGTAGGCGTTATCGTTGGCGTGATTCTGGGCTTTGTCAATTACGTTCGTCTCGTAATTCTTTATCCGGGCAGAGAAATGCTGTGTCTGACCGTTGTGCTGAGCCTGATGGCCACCGTTATTATTGCCAAGACCATTGGCTGCATGCTCCCGATCGCGGCAAAAGTGTTCCATATGGATCCGGCCATTATGGCGGCGCCGCTGATTACGACGATCGTCGATGCGGTGAGTTTGATTATTTATTTCCAGCTGGCGTGTACGCTGCTGGGCTTATAGAAAATTATGAACTGACTGTTTAAACATAATAACCGTTTTCAAAGTGAATCTCGTTTTTTATCTCTTGTTTTTACTTCTGAAGCCAGTACCCAGCCCCAGTGA
>ERZ812616.585-NODE-585-length-50307-cov-6.690241_pt1 | contig 50307 bp, 44 predicted proteins | sample MGYA00376249_ERZ812616 | MGnify/ENA primary metagenome ERZ812616 (study PRJEB26924, sample SAMEA4378265) | human gut metagenome | biome: human gut; feature: human-associated habitat; material: faeces | place: China | collected 2013 ...
GACCGAAATAATCATTGGCATGTGTAATACGGTCTTTTAAATCATAACTATAGCTAATCTCCCATGGCATCCCGTCTTTGCCTTGACGGATGAGCTTTGTGATGTTTCCGGCCTTGTCATAGTTCACCCTAACGGTACGGTCAATCCCATTCAGGCGGTCTTCGACCCGTTCTGATATCAGACGGTTAAATATATTCTGCAACTTTTCAACATTCATTTCAGTAACTTGTACACTGTCTTCGCCGCACCACACACAACAAAATTTCGTACTATATAAGAGTAGGGAAAGAACCCCTATTCTTATTTTTTTGTTATGATGAGTCTGATTGGTTAACGGCCTAAATGTGGGACATAGCTCCCGAAATTAAAAGTGTTAACCATCACTCATTATCACTAATTCGATTAAGCAAGTTGGGATTCGCTTCCGGGTAACTAACGAAAATGAATTGATAACTGAGTGCTGGACCCAATCATACTAATTCACAAAGGAGGAACCCCGTATGTTAGCTGTAGGTATTGATGTATCTAAATCCAAAAGCACTGTTACAATTATTCGCTCTGATGGGACTGTTCTGTCAAAGCCACATGACTTTTCACATACTATCAGCGATATTACTCAACTCACAGCCTTAATTCATTCATACCAAGAAGAGACTAAAGTCGCTTTGGAATCAACTGGACATTACCACTATCCCATTCTTAAAGCTCTGCTTGAAGCAGGATTCACCGTATTCGTGATTAATCCATTCCTGGTTAAAAAGTTTATGGACAACAGTATCAGAAAAGGAAAGACTGATAAAAAGGATGCTGTCCGCATTGCACATTTTGTGTTGGAAAAGTCATATCAGTTAAGGCCTTACAGCCCTACCGACTAAAAGTATGAGGACCTAAAATTTCTGTCCAGACAATACAGTCAAAGCGTTTCTATGAAAGTCAAAGCCAGAGTCCAACTCTCCAATCTGTTAGATGAAATCATGCCTGGTATTCAAAATATCATTCCTATCTCATCCAGATACCTGGAAAACACGCTTTTCTTCGACTTCGTAGAAAAATACCAGAGCTATGAAAAAATCTCTCAGATGGGTGAAAAACGGTTTGTAAATAGTTACATCGCTTTTGCCCAAAAACACCGATGTAGGGGTTCTCAAAAGAAAGCTCTTGCGATTTATCAAGCCGCCTCTGATAGCATTATCACCCGCAGCCCCGATGTTACCACTTCTCTTGCGTTATCTCAGTGCCTGTTAATGTTAAAGCAAGCCAGCTCCTCAGCCGATTTGATACTGCGACAAATGCAGTCGATCGCTTATACAATGCCAGAGTATTCCATTGTCCGTTCCATGTATGGCGTTGGAGACCGCCTAGCCCCTATCCTGATTGCCGAGATTGGAGATGTACGGAGGTTTACCAGTGCTAAAGCACTTAATGCTTACGCCGGTAATGATGCACCTCCTTATCAGTCTGGGCAATTCGAAGGGACCAATCGGCATATATCAAAACGTGGCTCAGCCTACTTGCGTAAAGCCTGCTATGAGGTCATGCACTCACTCAAGGTACATAAGCCCGAGAATGACCCTGTTTACCAGTTCATCATCAAGAAAGAATCTGAAGGTAAGCACAAGACTGTAGCCAAAATGGCTGGTGTTAATAAGTTTTTGAGAATTTACTACGCAAGAGTGATGGAACTTTATAAATAACCTACATCTCTTTTTGCATCGCCTCTGTGATGTTTATTAAAGTTACCCTTTTTTACTATTCAACTTTTTTCAAAAACTGCTTGACATTTATTAGCAAGTTTTAATTTATATAAAGGTTAATATCATTGAATTTATTTTTTCTCCACTCTCTTATTTTGTCAAAATAATTAGTATCTATATTTTTCTCAAGCCATTCTAGCGCCATGCTCATTGGTTTTTTTGTTTCTTTATCCCAACAATGCCATATCCATAAAAAAGCTTTTTCTGATTTTGTATTTTGCATTCCAAATGATTCAATATAAATTTCTAAAGCTTTTTTTAATAATTCTAATTTTTCTTCTTTTGATTCTGAAAACGAAGTGGCTTTTAAAGCAAACATATCTGCTGCCATAACACTATCTTCTCCAAGTGTTTCGATGGCTAACTTTAAACCATAATTCAGCCAATACTCTGCTTCTTTCTTGCTTCCACATCTAATATACATTCTTGATAATAGTACAATAACTTTACTCAAATCTTCCGAAATCTCTTGCAGTACTCCTATAATATTTTCTGTATTCAAAATTCTAACTCCACACTTTATTCCATTTTCATAATCTTCCAAAAAAGAATAGTCTTCCATCATAATAACATACGTTTTTATCACATCTTCAATATTACAATTGTTTTGTTCTTTAATTTTTAATGCTTTTTTACACATATTCAATGATGATTTGTAATTTGTGCATTCTAAATGCTCATTAGCAATATCATCGTAATATGTTGCTAATTTCAAATTTTTTTTTCCATAATATTTTTCTCTTATTTCAAGCCCCTTTTTTTTCCAAAAGATATTTTCCCTGTCTTCAGTTGCCCACAAATCTGCAATGCTATCACACAGTTCCGCGTTTTCCAACGAAATTTCTGGCTCTTTTTTTTCACGGTTAAACTTCTCTAAATTGTCCTGTCTTTCACTCATATAATTTCTCCTAATATTATATATAGTTTAGGTATTTGTTAAATGCCTAAACCCATTGATTTTACTGGGTTTTCTTATTACTTATATATAAATTGTCTCTCCGCTCGTGGTAAAATAGAAGTAACAACACAACCATCCCACGCACGAGAAGAGAAAAAAATTTATGACCGCTAAATATCATCAGAGTTCTTTAAAAGATGCCTTTTCAGACTGCAAAGATATGTTCATGGACGATACCCCCTCCTTTTTCCAGCTTTTGAAACAGCATTCTGATATTTCTCTGTTTATCCCGGAAACTTTTTATAATGCCTTTTATCAGCATCTCGGACGAAAAAGAAATTATCCTCTTACCGATTTCCTTTCTGCTCTCATCCTTCAGAAAATCTTTTCAATCCCTACCGGTGCACTTCTTATCATTCTGCTGAATATCTGTAAGGAACGAAGGGATTTCTGTGGTTTTTCAAAAGGTTCCTAATGCACCACTTTTTTCACGCTTCAAACTCGGTTTCGTAGATTATATTGAACTCATGTTTCAACAGATGGTTGAATATACAGAACCCATATGACAACAGATTGATTCTTCGCTGACTAACATCCTTATCTTTGATACTTCCGGTATCGAATTTTATGTCTCTGAAAATAATCCAAAAACTCTCACCCCCCTTATTCATAAGCTTAAGGCTTACTACAAAGACAATCCTGATGTCGCCCCCAACAAGATGGCTTTTGGTCTCATGACCTCACAGGCTGCGTCCTGCCCGGATGCGAAACAACAGTATATCAACGGGCATTTCTGTTACGCTGATAAATTCGCTTTTCTCACGAACGGCTTGGGCATTGTTCGGCACATCGCTTTTCTGGACGATGACTTTAAAGTTTCCCATCCTGCAATGATGTTGGAAAAGAAATCGGATTCCCCGAATGAAGATAAATCCATTGGTGATGCAATTTCTCTGAAACCTGTGCTTTCTGATTTCTTTTCGTTGCACCCTCACTTTCATCCAGATACCTTTCTGGGGGATTCCTCCTTCGATACCATTGAAACCTATGGAATGCTTCTGAATGATTTTGACTTTTTCCAAAGCACTTATTCCTTACACTCCCAGAAACGAAAGCTCCCTTAAAAAGGCCGGTTACAATGAATACAGATATCTTACCTGTCCGAATAATTGTTCTCTTGCAATGAAATACCATGGTATGACCAAAGAAAAAGGACCGCTGACCGTATTAAATGGGGATGCCCCAAAATGCGCTACGAAAAGGGACGCTGGATTTGTGAGTGCGATAATCTCTGCAGTACTGCCAGGAAAGGCCGCACCACTTACACATACGAAAACATAGATTTCCGCATCTTCCTCGGCATTCATAGGGATTCTGATGAATGGAACACCCTTTATAAAATCAGAACCATTGTGGAGCATGCCATTGACCATCTGAAAATCAACATGTGTGCTGCCGGAAGAAAGTCCCGAAACCATACAACCACAAAAGCAAATGTTTCCCTTTTCGGAATCGCCAGCCAGCTCACTGTCATCGTTGTCTACAGTATGAATTGTCCACAATATATCCGAAGTCTGAAACCTTTAATTGCCTGAAAAAGTATTCAATTGTCATAATTCTTTTGTGAGCTTGTTCAAGTACGTCCATAACCTGATGATTTATGTCGATTCAGAAACAATTCTGAATAATGACCTACTTTTTCTCCTTATATAGTGGAAAGTTATCCACATCAAAAAAGATACTCATTTTACTATTACCTATTATATATAGTTTATAAAATTATCAAACTATCTGCTCACGAGAGTTAAAAACAGAAATTATAAAATATTTTATAAAACATCGGGATTAATTGCTCGGATTATTACTATTATTACATTTTCCATCATCAGAAGTATTTTGGTTTTTCTTCTTTAAATCCTCTCTATCTGGATATACATCTTCTGGATTACGAAGTGGTGTGTAAGGATCATCATATGTCATATTTAATTTACCTCCTTTAGACATGTTATCATGTCCCCATTCTAGCTCATAATTATCGGAGTCCTTCATAAAACTTCGACCCTCTGGCGACCTTTTTCCATACTGTTTTAAATCAGTATTCCAAGCTCCTACGGCATCCATACGTGGTTTACCGGTGTTTACATTAAAGCCATCATTTCTATGTGCCATCTGTACCTCACTCAAAGGATAATATTGGCCATCTGTTGACCTAAAAAGTATTTTATTTTTCAATTCATTTGTTATTTTTCTTTTCGAAAATCCATTATTCATTATATCACTAATTAGGTCACTATCTAACCCACTAAGATCTAATCCTCCTTCTATATTAAGATAGCGATTTAATACTTCTCTGCCCGTTTTTGAATTAATACCGGGAGTTTTTCCTAGATACTCTGTGCGCTTCTTTATTTCACCAGTAGGATCATAGTATGTCACAGGATTATTCTCACAATAAATATATAGATTTAAGCCTGCATCATAGTTCACATCTTCAGTCAAAAATCTTCCTAAAACAGGATTATAATACCTAGCTCGTAAATAATATTGTTCAGTTATATAGTCATATTGCTGACCTGTATACAAAATTCGATTGTAAACATTCTCATCCTTTTCTCGAATTTCACCAAAAGCATTATACTGATAACTGTTATCCATCATCTGTTTTGAATCTAAGATATAAGCCGTACTATTCTGCTCATCCAGATGATAAGAATTGTACCCCTCCTTTTCTCTTCTCCAACTTGCAACTACTCCATACCCCAGGATATACCTACCTGTCACTATATTACCTGTCTCAGACTCTGCCAATAACTCCCCATTATAGTACAGGAACCTGGAGCTGCATCCATTTTCAGATACTTCTGCACGCAAGAATTCCGCATCATACCAGTTTTCCTGTATCTGACCATTATTCATAAACGTGGTTGTCTGCTGGTTAAAGGCATTGTAACCGTATTCCGTTTTCCCACGGTTACTCGCTTCTTCCAGTATATTACCTTGTAAATCATACCGGTATTCAACAGATTCCGTGCCTTTTTTACGACTGATTAACTGGTTTTTTCGATTATAATGATACTCCTCTTTGCCATCACTATCCACCCTTACCAGACGATTCCCACACCTGTCATAGATATATTCGACAGGCTTTCCATCATATTGTTCTTCCATCAGCCGGTCCATACAATCATATCGGTACCGAACCACCTGCTCCTTTATTTTGTCCTCAACTGGCAGGAGGCAGCTTCCTGATTTTAATATACGATTCCCATTTAAGTCATACTCATACCTGAAATCGGAGAAAACAATGCCCTTCTCGTTCTTGAGTGTAAGCCTGATGATATTATCATCTGTATCATATTCATAGGCTGTATGCATCCCGTTTCCGTGGCGGATCTCTTTAAGCTTCCCTCCAGCTGTATGGCCGTACCGGACAATTTCATCTCCATTATCATCACAGATACGTTCCAAACGTCCCAGGCTGTCATAGCCATAATGTACTGTCTTACCGGACACATCTGTTAAGCTCTTCAGGCTTTTATCCGCATGATAGGTACAGGAAATAAGCGTCCGGCCAGAAGATGATTTCTTAATCAGCTTCCCGTCCGGCCGGTACTCATATGTATAGCAGAATCCTCCGGCTACCGCCTTTTTTACGTTCCCAATCCCATCATACTCCCAGGAACGGCTTACTTCATTCTCTCCCATGTGGTCGCAGGCCCGCTCCAATACAGGTCTCCCGTCCACGTTATAGGTCGTCCGTACCTGGTTCCCAATCCGGTCCTCATGGAATATCCTGCGTCCTTCCCGATCATAACGGAAGGTCTCGCTGTTCCCTTCCTGGTCTATGATCTCGCAGACCTTACCCTGGCTGTTATACCGGTAGGTAATGACGCCGCCGTTGGCATCCGTGGTACTGGTGACATGGCCGGCATAATCATAGGTAAAGTTCTCCTTCCCTCCCTCTGCCGTCTCAATCTGATGTACCCGTCCCCAGGGGTCCATATGATAGCCTGTCTGATTCTGGTTTCCGTCCTGGATTCCGGTAATCCTGCCTCTGGCATCATACGTGTACACCTGAGCCGCCCGGTCTGCCTGTTGGCTCCTGGCGGTGCGGATTTCCTGCTGCATCCCATTGATTCCATAGGAATATTCCAGTTCATTTCCGTCTGCAAACTGGCTGTGCATCAGCTTCCCATCTGTCCGATAGAGGTGCTTTTCCTGCAGGGTTCCCTCACTGTCTGTCTCCGTTACCAGGTTTCCACGGTAATCGTAAGCATAAGCATATGACCAATCCAATTCGGCTCCAGCTAAAGCCTCCTTCAACAGGCGGTCATTCTTATCATATTCATATTGGAAGACCGGACCGAAATAATCATTGGCATGTGTAATACGGTCTTTTAAATCATAACTATAGCTGATCTCCCATGGCATCCCGTCTTTGCCTTGACGGACGAGCTTTGTGATGTTGCCGGCCTTGTCATAGTTCACCCTAACGGTACGGTCAATCCCATTCAAGTGGTCTTCGACCCGTTCTGATGTCAGACGGTCCAGAGTGTCATATTCCCGGGTAATTCGGTAACCTTCCGGTGTCTGGGTAAAAATTCGGTTTCCGTTTTCATCATAGCCATGAGTTGTCACAGCTGTTTTATATTCACCTGACACAGGTTCCAGACCGCTGTCCAGTTCCTCACGCCGCTCTATCAAACGGCCCGCCTTATCATGCACAAAGTGGATAATCTGACGTACTTCTGGATTTATGGCCTTTTCTTCATAAATCCGGTTTCCACGTACATCATACCGGTACTTAATAACAGCTCCAAGCCCATCCTCCACCTGCACTAACCGGTTCCGGCAATCATACCTATAGGTCAGACATAACCCGGTTCCATCCTCACGCAGCAGATTTCCATCTTTATCCCAGTATCCGCTGAACCTGTGCTCTTTTACCTTGTTCCCGTTTCCGTCATAAGAGAAAGTAACCTTCTGGTAAAGATCCTCATCCTGTTCTTCTTTGGTTGGAATCAGGCTCCGTGTCAGATTACCACACAGGTCATAGGCATAATAACTGGTATGCCCGAGGGCGTCCGTCTTTGTAAGGATGTTCCCAATCAAATCATAGCCATACTCTGCCTCTACAGTCCCATCCGGTAAGATAATTTTTGCAAGGCGGCCGGCTGAATCATATTCATAAGAAGTGCCAATACCATCATCAAGAATGGAATCATAATATTCCGGAAGTACATGCTTAATCCGTTTCCCTTCTGCATCATAGAAAATCCGTTCGCAGCCTCCATCCGGATAATGGATACGGATATTGTTGCCGTCACTGTCGTATTCATACCGGATTCCCTCACCATCATCTGTAAGCGCATCATATGCATTCGGGTGGACGTTCTTTAAAATATTGCCTTCCCCATCTCGGATCTGCCGCTGGTGGCTTCCATCTGGGCGAATCGTATCTATAAGGCGGTCCAGGAAATCATATTTGTAGACATATTCGTCTTTACGCGTCTTCCACGCCTTAGGCATATACATAGCGAGGAGACGCCCCATACCGTCATACATATAGTGGGATTCATTCCCCTCCCCATCACGCACCATGGTCCGGTAGTTCTTTGCATTATATGCATATTCTACACGGCCACAGTCATCTTCCAGCGCCATTTGGCGTCCCAAAGCATCGTATTCATATCGGACTTCTTCCCCGTCCGCATATGATACCACGGCTGGTTTCCCGCAGGTTTCTCCATAAATATACGTTGTGACTGCCCCACGGGCATCCGTTTCCTGAACCAGACGTCCTTTCCTGTCATACTGGTATAACCGGCTGATAGCGGCTCCGTTACCCGTAACCCGTTCTTTTACCTCAATCAGGTTGTGCTTGCCGTCATAAAAATACTGTGTCTGCCGGTTGGCATTATCTGTTTTTTCTTTTAAATCATCCTCCTCATCATAGACATATGTAGCCGTAAGGCCACTGGTAGACTGTTCTGAAATCAAGCGCCCAATCTCATCGTATCTCCAGCTGGTTATCTGGCCCAGACGGTTCAATTCCTGTATCCGGTATCCTGCCTCGTCATATTCATAAGCGGTTTCCGTACCGTCTGTAAAACGCATGGAAAGGATCTGGCACTCTTTCCCATAACAATAAAGTACCGTTTTTTTGCCAATACTGCTATGCACCCGTACCTGACGTTCCTCATCCAGATACTCTGCCTTATAAGTATCTCCATTTGCCAGGGTTTGAAGAACCACACGCCCACGATTATCATACTGATTTTCCAGATAGGTTACTTTTGCCTGATCCACTGCTTTTGTGAGGTATCCCTGCTCATCGTATTCATAATGGGTAATACCCTGATCCATATGTATGACGTCAGATAGAAGACCGTTCTCATACCGATACTGCATCGTCCGGCCCAGACCATCTGTTACCTGAACCAGACGTCCTTTCCGCATCGTGAGCTTTAATTCATAGCCAAGGGCTGTTATAATCCTGTCCAGCTCATCATTGTAATATTCAAAACGGATTGTCTGGCTATTCTGATCCGTAATTGATAGCAGGAGCCCAGTCTGTCCATAATGGTATACCCGCTTCTTTTTGCGGTCCCTGAGCAGCCATTCATCGCCATCTTCCTCAAGTTCATACCAGCCACAGCCAGGCGTAATATTTTTTGCCTTTCCGTTCTCCCATTCGAAGATGACATGATAGCCTGTATCGAGGTCAACATGGATTTTATTCTCATATTTGCCCAACCGTCCCTCGTATAGGAACTTCCATCCACGGCCATAAAGGCCAGAATATTTGTTAATCGAGCTGTATTTCCTCGTAATCCGGAGGGGTTCTCGGATATCCGAAAGAATGAAATCCGTAGCCGTAATTAAAAATGCCCCGGATACTGCATCAATCGGCTCTCCAAAAAGCTGGCCGACTCCACTCGTTATCAGGTTTTGCGTGAAAACCTGCATTGGGTCATATTCAACACCCAATATACGATTGGTTTTAATATCAATTGCGGTGCCGACAGTCGTATTCACAGTTAATCCAATCGCCTTATTTACAATCTTGCTGTCAGATCCTACAACTGCCTGGACTTTATCTGTGAGGTAATTACCGGCTGCTCCTTTTATGATTCCCGAGCCAGTATAAACCAGCAGGTTCTTCCAGTTCACGGAACCATTCACCATGTATTCGTTGACAGCGCCAAAGACAACAGTACCACCGATCTGGGCAGCCATATTCGATGTTGCCGATCCAGAACACAATACCTTTGGAAGTCCCTTTGCACCATTTTTAATGGCTTTTCCTGATACCACATCAAACAGGATGTCTGCTGCCATGGAGAACTTGTCATAGAGTGCCTGGTTCCCTCCCATTAAATTATCACGGATAAAGTTGGACGGCTTTGAAGCATCCAACGCATTAACCTTGCTATAGCCATCCAGTCCTTCCGCTATATCAGCCACTGCGAACGCTGCTTTCGGCGCAGCCGCAAGTAATACCGGACCAACCACAGCGAGTGCAGTACCTCCCGTTGCAATGGTTAGCGCAACACCGCCAATAATGGTTGCAATACTGACCACACCATTCAAGAACTTTTGCTTACTTGCCCTCTTATTGTCAACCAGCATTTGGGTTACCGCCCCATTAATGGCATTTCGGTTTTCTTCATCATTGCCCGCAATCTCCTGTACCTGTTTCAGCAATTCATCACCGGATGGCTGGGCGGCAGGTCTCGAATCCGCTGTATGTTCAATCATTGCAGAAGAAATGTCGGTTCCGGCCTCCATTGTAATTACATCGTCCCCGCCATCCCCAATCTGAAGTACTACCTTTTGAGCGCCAGAAATAAAGGTGTTTTTTGGAGGAGTTTCACCACCTGCCATCAACCCCTTCTGGGTTTTAATATTGATATCGAATCCTCGAAGGGAGACCTGCCCTGCATTCGTCATATACAGCATAGTGCTTCCGCCAGAATCAGGAACATAACAAAGAGTCTCCGGTGTCATATCCATTGCACTTCCACTGGGATCCGAAAATCTCTTGTTATCTGGATTTTGTCCTCCCCCGGGACCACTTCCGCTCCCTATTGCATGTACGGCAATTGCACTCTGCTCATCATGCTCCGGAAAATAGATATGCACCCGACTTCCAATTTCCGGCATGCAATAAAAACTGCTACTCTCAATTGCGTATGTAAAAAATTTCCCGGCCGGATCATACTCTTTATCTATGTCAAATTGTACACGGACCCGATTTCCTGACCGTTCTTTCACCGTAGCCGGAATACTCATACCATAAATTCTTGGATTTATTTCTTTTTCCCTGCGGATACCAGCTCTCCGAGAAAGTGTATAACGGTATACCAATTCACCTTTTTCCAGTACAACATCAAGTTCTGTGACTACTGCAGGAATCTGGTTGATTGTCAGTTCTTCTCCCATAAAAAGAAACTGACGGGTTTTAATTTTCCATTGCGAAGACTCCTGCGGAAGTATCCCTTCCGGCATAAGCACCTTGGAATAATGGAGATAATCTTTCTCTAATGAATAATCCTGATTTGTCAGCTCCGTTCCGTAATTCATATGCGGAATACCAAAATATACTTTTCCGCAGGTGTCCCTACAGTCAGCTATTAGATAAGTACCGAAATGGCTGGCCAGACGCCGCAGGAATACCCAATCGCTTTCCTCATACTGCAGAAGCAACTCTGGGATAAGGGCATTTTGGGTAATCTCATCTTTTATATCCGCCTGCTCATAATCAGATAGTACCTTTCGAGCAACATCCATATAGGACATATTTCCGTTCAGGAAGCTTCTGCTCTTTTCGATTCGCTCCCATTCCTTGGAGTAAGAGTAAGCGTCAAAGTACAGATAGGGAAGTCCCCTTTCTACTCTTGTATAGACATTTTCCGCTTTACCCTGGAATATAATCTGTCCTTTAGTATAAACGTTTTCTCTGATGATAACAGGAAATACAGAGGCCAGATTGACAAATTCCTCAGATGTCTCTTCCTTCACAAGGAATTTTATGGAAAGGAATGCATGGTCATTAAGCCCCTGCACCAGCTGGAAGGCTTCGACCTGAATAAGTCCGTCTAATCCTAATTCAATCTCTAACTCTTTAAATTCCAGCTTCATGTAATCCTCCTATCCTTCTCCGCCGGCCTCCTGCTGTCCTGAATGGACAATCTCAATTTCACCGCCATACTTGCAGTGTAGCTTTGCACCACCAAGGAGCGGGGTCTTGCCACCCGTTTTTACGCCGTCTTTTCCATTATCCCATTCCTGCCCGCCAATAATGAAAGGTCTGCATATCCCCACGACCTGTGGTACTTCCTCAGAGGCTTCCTGTTGCTTTTTTTTCTTCTTACTGCAAAACAAACCCATTACGGAATCCAAAAAAGTATCCGGACACTCCTTCTCAACTGCTTCCCGTACCTTCTGTGCCTCTCTCTGGGTATCCGGATTTTCCATGCTATAGCAGCCACCAAAATTAAGAACATTAACATTCCCGATACAATCCTTTACAGTCATCTGAGGCTGTGACCTTAAGAAAACACCGTAAGTAAGGTTCAATGCAATAAAGCTAAAACGCATCCCCATGGTACAAGTCGCCGGAGCTCCATGTACTACATACGTATCATTTAATTCGGCCATCCTTCCACCTCCACTTCTTTCCAGATAATGCCGACTACGCCTCTTCTTAACAGGCTTTCCACTACTTCCAGACTTACATAGGGATTGGTGAATCTCTTATCATTCAACATAAACACCTTATGCTCACCAATTTTTTTTGCATCGAGAACCAGACGCTTAATACTGCCATTGGGATAAAACTCTGTCTGTTCCGAAAACATGTCCAGTCGTTCTAAAAGCAGGTGATGGTATACCTTAAGCATTTCACTTTCTTTACTGGTTATGACAATTGTACGGAAGACCATATCGTCCTCATACATATCCAATACTTTCTTCACTGTATCGGAAACCATATGTACCGGAAACTGAATATAATCAGGGGCCGTCTCGCCGCTCTCAGCAGCTAAATATAAGGTTGCAGATGGATCGATATCATCCGCATCCTCTTTATAAAAAATATGTCTGGGACCGGCTATATCGAAATCACGGAATTGAATCATATCCCACAGTGTCCTATCCTGCTCCATTGTGAAAAACCTCATTCCTACGCCCTCCTATCAATTAGAATTACCTGGAGCTGATCCGCATCAAGATGCAAAAAAGGGATATCATCTTCAAAAAAAATACATTCTGTAAGATCCGCCCCCTGGAAATCACATTGGTCCCACTTGCAGTCTTCAAAAATAGTCTGCCTTAATATTGCTCCCCGGAAATCACAGGTTTTGAGTGTACAGTTTCTAAACCTGGCACCGATCAGGTCTGCTTTCCCAAAATTCATATTCTGTAAACTGCAATTTTCAAACTGGAGAAAACATAGCGCCTTCCCACTGCAATCAGAATCCTGCAGTTCTGCCTCATACCAAAAAGAGGAAACCAACCTGCCTTCATCCCCTTTTGTTTCGCGGAGAGCTCTATTCCAGTCTTTTTGCTCCTTTTTCTCACGGTCAGCACACGCTATCATATCACTTGCATCACGGTATTCTCCCCAACGGATGCCCCATGTGGGAAGTTTTGGAAGTGATTCGAAGTCCTGATTCTTTTCAATATCACGGAATACAAAACGGAGCAGATTCGCCAACATGATATTGCATTCCATTCCGGCCTCCATCAGCAAATTATCTATATCGTAACGGTTGACTTTTCCCATATACTTTTTACTATCCAGTTCCAGTTTTTTCCTTGCCTCAGTAAATGCAGAGAAACAATCTCCCAACAAGAATGTCACTTCCACAGGAGCCGTATCCATATACCATCTTGCATCCATGACCTGTGCCAGGAATCTATATATATGGTTCAAGAAATCAATCCGCAGAATCGAGAAATGGATGAACATGATATCCTTTTTCCCTTTTTCTTCTACTGCGGTCCTGATATCTGAAAATACCTTTTGAAGACAGTCTGCTATATCATTAGCATTTTCCTGTATTTTGACAAGGAAACCAGCCTTGATTCCATCTATATAATTCTGTTCCTCTTCACAGAATTTCGCTAACGCTTCTTCTCTTTTCATAATGCCTCCTAGTCCAGCTTCACTTCGCTTCCTTGTATATAAAGGTTCCCATCCGGCGGCATCTGCATTGTTCCACCCTTCGTACAGGATATGACAGCTGTTTCCGAGGCTTGGATAACCACAGCTTCTTCCGCTTCAATGCTCACATTATTATCAGCAGTCACTTCAACCGTATTCTGGGATGAAACTTCTATTGCCCCATCGTTTCCAATCTTTACACAGGCAGATTCTCCGCTGCAGGCCAGATAAATCCCATCCTCCGCCAGTTTCATCTGCTGTCCACCAGGATTGCTTAGATACTTATTGGCTGGATTACCCATACGGTCAGGTACGCCTCCACTTTTACCGTCATAGTTGCTTACTGCACTGACTGCAATCACATCCTTAGTAAATTTGGAAGGGAAATAGACCCTGATGTTATCCCCTTTCTCCGGCATATAATACCAGCCGCTTCCATCCGGCGAGGCCGATAATGTGGAAAAAGGAAACCAATAGGCGTCACTAAGGCTGTTTCCGTCATCAATCTTTAGGTGAAGCCTGATTTTAGTTCCGGATATCTCCAAGACATTCCCCTCCAGTGCAACACCAATCAGGTGCATGGGATATCGGACTGGTGCCAAAATCCCTTCCTTTTTCTGGAGCCTGCAAGAACAGCAGAGTAGCCCTTTCGTCATTGAATACGAAAAATTTTGGATAACTATAGGTTTTCCTGCATCTTCCACCTCTTCAAATAGCTCTGGTACATGATTTGTCTCTATTTCCGTCACAAAAAAATCGGTATCACTGACATTCATTCCAAGCTGGAGCCAGTAATTATATATTCCAAGTTCTTTTTGGTAGCCTTTTACTTCATAGTCCCATTTTTCTTTGACAACATCCGGTACCCCTCCATATAGCTGTAAAGTCTCAGATGCGACCCTGCATGAAATGGCGGCGTGTAGCTGAGAAAGCATCCTTTTTAGGAATATCCAATCCGTTTCCTTATATTGAACAGCAATATCGCCTAAAGGCCTGTCCTCGATGGAAAGCATGATATCGCTTTCAGGGTATTCTGCCATAATAAATTTCACCAGCTGACTGTACGTCATGGAAGTATCCTGAAATGAACGTGACTTTTTCTTGCGATCCATCAGGATGCTTCTGCTTTTGGCTTCCACCTCAATCTTGATTGTTTCAGCCACACCATATATTTTTGCTTTTGTTATGATTCCCGAAAAAATCAACGTCTGCTCCACATAGATGGATATGCTTTCCTCTTCTGTAATACCATACAGGGTTTCCGCCCCTTGCTCTCCCACTAAGTATCCACAAAGGGTCAATTTGCCATGTTCTCCCGCTTCACTGACAATATCCATTTTTTCAAGTTGCCCCAGTTGAATCCCATTTACTGTAATCTTATCTGCCGCATATGCCATAATCCTGCCTCCTAATTCTCATTAATCAGCTTTCCATGTAAGGTCACTGTCCCCTTTTGGATTTCTACGTCCCCTCCGGCACTGCTGGCAATCCTAATTGAATCCTGGGATTTTATGGTGAGCTCATTCATAGCGGCAATGTTAAGGTTTTCCACAGCTGAAATACGTATATCCAGAAGAGCATCCAAAACGATTTCCCCACTCTTTTTTATAAGGATGCTTCCCTTGCCTTCTCCAGCTGCAATCACAACCCCCTCTTCCGTAAATTGGACCTGGTTTCCCTGGGCCGTCTCTATATTGCGGACATTCGGGTTCCCCATTGGATCATTCGGATTCCCGGCATCAGGCTCATGTGATTTTATTGCAGTTACCACATATGCTTCCTTCTCATCATCAGTCGGAAAATAGACCCGGACACTCTCCCCGGCTTCGGGCATACAGTACCAACCGCTGCCATCGGATGATGCAGCAACTGTGGAGAATGGAAACCAATACCTTTCGCTCCCGCCATCCCCGGCCTCTATTTCCATTTCAACCTGGACCCGATCCCTCTGGACGCCTGAGATGGTTCCGTCAATCGATACACCTGTTATATTCTGGTTGAAATAAGGCAATACTTTTAATCCTTCCCTCTGGCGCAATCGGTACACGCTCTTTAAAAGACCGTTTTCCATAATACGCTCCGTTGATTCCACAAACCATGGGGACCCTTTATATATGACCTGACTTCCAATGGTTACGACATCATATGACGCAACCTCAAACATGGTGTTCTGGGAACCTGTCAATTGATCCATACCGTTTACTTTCAACTCAACGAACTTGTCTAAATCCTGTGACAGGACAAAGGGGAGGGCATCCCAGCAATAAGCTTCTGGATGGGGGGACAGACCTGCTTCGAACCTTATATCCGGGAAAGTTGTATCTGAATAGAGCATTTCATTATATTTTGACAGAAAACGCTTGAGAAATTCCCAGTCGGTTTCCTCATACTGTACGACCAACTGTCCAATTGGTACATCCGGTACATGGATCTTATAGTCAGATCCTATATAAGTCTTCATTACCTCCGACACTAATTGATGTACCCCCATTTCCGGATTCTGAAAGATACGTTTTTTCCTCTGGATATCCATCTGCATCGTTGCATCCCATGCAGTCAGAACGAGTATTTTTCCCTCCCCGTCCCGGTCAAGAAATAAATCATCAATCACTCCATAGAAAAGTACATGGGCCTCCTCATCCTTCCAGTATTGCAGCGACACATTGTCACTAATTCCATGGAAATCATTTTCATCCATATCACTGTCTAAAACCGCCTTAACGTATAGACTGGCATGTTTTCCAGGATACTGCTTTATTTTTACGTCAATGAAATAGGCTACTTCCATTGTTGAAAGAAAGAGGTCTTTATATGTGATGGCCCCATCATCTTCCAACTGTGTCATCTGCCCTTCCATTCCATGTCCCTTCATGGAATCCTGCATGTCCATATAAGCATAGCCTTCTCCCTGAGCAGACAGTCCTTCGTCTTCAGCAAAGGCATTTGCCAGATAAGGCATATCCGGGTTGGCTTCTATTCTCTTCATCTGCTCCATTAGTCTTTGCAGATACATAACCTGCAACAGATAATAGAGTAGTTCATCATAAGTTACATCACCACCGAGACTATCATCTGCATAATGCATTTCATAATCCTGCTGGCTCCGTAATCCTCCAGAGGATCTTGTTGGATTCACTTGCGCTATTCCTGAGCGGTCAGTCAGAATATACTCTAAAGTATCTTCTTTCCGGAATGATCTGTCTTCGAGGCTCTGACTGGCAGCCAAGGATTGCGTCAGGTTCCTTGAGGCACCGGTGTATTCCTTTTCCAACCGGTTCTCTATCCGATTTTGAAAAGGTGTGCTGGCAAAGCCGGACCGCAAAGTTTCGGCAGACCTCCTACGCCCAATGGTGACAGATTCCCCGCTTCCAGGCTCGGCTGTGTTAAAGCGGGATATATGTGCGTTTTTTGGAAATCCTGTTGCATTTACCACAGACGGATCCTCCGTATTCATATGCTTTACATCTAATCCCAGGTCTTTGACCTGAATATCACTCCATGGTTTCATTTTCTCCATTTTGTGCCTCCCGTGTACTTGTATCAGTCCATTGGTCCAGCATAGCCATCATGGCCTCAAATATAATCCCGAATGTATCTTTATCTATCCCCATACAGTTGTAATTTCCTATTGCTGTATGTTCCTTATCCCTGAAACGGAACATAAGGTTATAAACCGCTCCTTTTCCACTTGGGACTTCGTAGCATATGTATTCTATGTGTTTCAATTGCTGCTTTTTTTTGATATCCGCATGTATACGGTTGGCTGCCATGCCATTGACCAGAAGGTTTCCCCATTGTTCAAAAGTGGTTGGTTTGAGTATGGTTTTCGGCCAGCTTACTATCTGGCTTATTTCCTTCTCACGTCTAAGGAAAATCACACCTTCCTCATCTTCCTGATTAGCATCATAGAAATTTTTGAAGATAATAAAAGGAATATTCTTAACGGGCATGATATAAGAGTCAAATTCCAATAATGGGATTCCTTCCATCTGAAGTTTTCCCGCCTGAATACCCGCCATGGCTTCTTCTATTGTCAACATTTTTTTGTCCTGGTCAGCTTTCCTTTCTTCAAGTTCTTTCCTTAAATTTTCTCTGCGCAGCCGGTCCATAGACGCTATTTTTTCATCAATGAACATATCCTTGTCCCCTTTCTACAACAGCATTACACTTCTTGACGTCTGGTTATTCTGTACCTTTGCTCCTCTTCCTGATTTCTGCGATTTTAATACCTCCAAAAGGCCACGATATAAGTTAGATTGTCCCTCTACGTTTTCCCCTGTCTTAGACATCAGATACTCCTGAATAAAATCCATTGGGACATGCCCACTATTTGCAAGGATATTCATGGAAAAAATACAGTCCATTGTATCTTCACTGCCTTTGGATATCATTTCTTTCGCAAAAGTCTTTAACAGAAGAGGATTTAAGGTACTGCCACCCTCCGCTGCATAAGGTGCATGAATCAGGTTTATCGTATCATATAGGGTTGAATAGTCTTCAAACCCTTCGTATTCGTCCCTGAGCTTAGCTCCCTCCTGAAGGCGGAATCGGCATAACTCAATTTCGCATGCCTGATTTGGTTTTTCATCGTCCAGTGATATCCGAGTATTTCCCACGATACTTCCATTTTCTCGTTCTTCCGCCAGAAACTGTACTTTTAGATACCGCATTCTGTCCAATGCTGTGCAGTCCATTTCGTATGGAGTTTCCATGATATAAAGGCTGCCTTTATATAGAATGATTCCGGGTAAGACCGTAAGCCGTGCATTGTCCCAGGTGAGCTTGCAACCTGCCAGGACCCCATCACCATATCCTTGGAAAGACATTTTTATGTAATTCTTTGGATAATCCCTTAATTGATCTAACATCTCCCCTCTTAAGAGGCGCTTTTTCTCAAACTGAGGATATACATATTTGAACATCTTTCTCCTCCATCATCAGCATATTGCGATTTCATCTATGTGTAACGTATCATCCATTCCTATAATCCCAAAATGGTACTCATAATAGATTTCAACAGAATATGGGATTTCTACAAACAACTGAATTAAATGTTCCATCTTTGCCGCAATCGTCTTATCATATTTCTGTCCTATATAGACCATTATTTCATGACAGTCATCATTATTCCGGTATACAATATTGTTTTGTATCAGTCCCTCCATCATATCTTTAAAAAGGTCCAATGAACTTCCCGTTTCGTATTGCCTAATTAGCCCGCTCAATAGGATTTCCCGCTCATTCCTGTTAAACAGTCCCATTGCCTCCATTGCAGGTGCACCATACAAGTTGTTTATGAAGTCCTGGAAAAGCAGCTTTTTATAATATGCCTCCTTTGTCATTCCGGAAATCACATCATTTTCAGCCAATTGGTGAAGGAATAAATTAATTAGACTCTCTCTGGCCTGAGAAAATTCCTTCATTTCCGGATGACATAAATCTTTAAAAATACTATAAAACCGATAATATGGATTGACCTCGATTACAGGAATGTCCTCCAGCGTGTCCTGGTTCAGGCATGGACAGGAAACCTCCATATATGGGCTGAAAGCACGAGACACCTGGAATCTTATATTTTTTTCCGGGACTCCTTGCTCTTTTGCCTTCAACATAACTTCCCATAAACAGTTCATACCAGTACACCTCCACAATGGTATTCCGGATACAATTCCTGGATTTCTGAGGATATGAAGCTTGCAATATCTCTTAGGAGCCATGTTTCCTTTCCCTGAGGCTTAAAATACAATATAAGGAGTTTCCTGCCGCCTTCCTCTCGTATCTCATCCTTCATAAAGAAATTCATGGAATAGGTTTCTATTCTGTTTGTTCCGGGATCCACTAATGCACAATCCTGATATTCAATGTAATTCTCCAAGCCGAATCCAAGAATGATACGCCGCAGTTCCCCCTTTGTTTTCACCGGCTGTCCGGAACGGCGCTGGAAGCGTTCTGCGAAGCCATCCTTTCTGAAGTTTTCCATGATTGGATAGGTATATCTGTCAATTTTATGGTCAGTCCCTTTCCGTATCATGTATACATCCCATTTTTTTGCATTTGCGATTTGGCCTGTTATCATCAGTTTATCGCCACTTTGTCGGGTGTTACGGATTCCCTTTTTCTCCTCTACAAGATAAGCATGTTCTGTTCCGTATTCCCGAATTGATATTGTGTGCTCATAATTTTCATAATCGCCACAAGCAACGGGAAAACCTACACTGTCCAGTTTTAGCCGCCGGATGTTCCAGACCGGAATCATATCATAGTGAATATATTTGTTATATTCACCAAAGTCTGTACCAAATTTTGTGATTGGTGTATGGTCAGAAATCTCCTTAGGTATATCCGTAATATACACATCTGCCATCTTAAACAGATATGGGGCATTGACGGTTTTCCATGGTATTCCATTTTTCATAAATAGATGATACAGATGTTCAATTTGTGACAGATACCGTTTGTTCAGTTCCACTCGAATTGGAACTGTATACGCTTTTTCCGCATACAGGATTCCTGTAAACGAACCTTGATTTTCATAAAACACTTTCCCTTCAATGGCATCGCACTGTACAAATACAGTGACAAGGCGGACCTTTCCCGCGCTACTAATTTCCTGGCGTAGGTCACCTGCCTGGAACCGGGGCTTCTTTAAATCCTCTTCACAAACGGCAGACATCAGATGGTGGGACTGATCCAGATAATTGCGCTCAATTAATCCTGTTTTTATCTGATATCGATTGATATCATAAGCCAATTCATTTATCACCCTGTCTTCCAGGTTCTTATACATCCGCTCATTTGCCTCATATAATGTGAGGAATACCCCTTCCATTAACTCTTTAAAAGCAATTCGTTCCTTCAAGCTATCAATCGACTGGATTTCATTGCGGATCATTTCTTTAATTTGTTCTGTGTGTTCCATGGATTCCTCTATTTCCTCCCATCAAAGAAATTAAGTTCCCAGGTATCGTCCTCAAAGTCAAAGAACGTCTCCTCTCCTTTGTAAAGCAGTTCCCCTTCTCTGAGAATCGGTAGCACTACAAATCCCCAGCGCTCTCGTGACACCCATACGAAGAACTTCATCTCCCCTTCCAGGATGATATCCGTTTCCTCCTGGATAACGGTATCCTGATAGCACCGGTCAATCTCCTCCTGGGTGGTCCTTTCAAATTTGGAGGTGTCATATTCAAAATAATAGGTCTTTAACCGTTCCCCCCGCTCGTTATTCAGATACAGGTCAAGCTGGTTCCCTATCATGAAACGGGAAATATATCCGATATGGTCTTCCCGATCCAAACTCTTAATCAGTATCTTTTCCCTGTTCTCATGCGTGAGCGCCATTATCTCATAGGGCAGGGTCCCCACCTGGTATCTTTGGTTGACTTTCATGTATCCACGCTTGCAATTCAGGAAATAGGCCAACGCACCTTCCAGGCAGCACATTTTTAATTCCGCCCCGTCACTGTCCTGTTTTGTATTCTGGATCAGCTTCCCGGGGACATACTGTTTCAAAGCTTCCGTAAACAGCCTGGACTTACAGGACTGTCCCGTCAGCTTTATCATCTCGTATTCCTGTAGTTCCCCCTGCTCGAACTTCTCATCCAGGAAGCGTTCCATCAACTGGTAGATATCGGGCCTCAGGAGTTCCTCAATCTCATTCAGATACAGTGGAAATTCGATGGAATCATGGATTCGGTCAAAACGGCCCTCCACGCAGATTGACAGCTTCCATCTGTCAAGGTATACCTTTCCTTCCTTGGTGTCCTTATTTGTGCTTACATACAATTCATAACGGAACTTTGACTGGAAAAATTGCTTTTTAATCATTTCTGCCAGCTCAAACAGATAGTAGTAGTTGTTTTTCACAAAGAAATATTGTTCCCTGCTGCGTTCCCGGTAATCCCTGAAACGCGTAGGGATATATTGTTCCGCCTGCCGGTATAGACTGTCCCATTGCTCATAAGGGAACCTGTTTTCCGGACCGGGAATGTTTTCCTGTTGTATGTATCCCATTTCAAATGCAATCCTGATTTTCAACATCTGCAGAATCCGGTAGGTCAGGTTATTCCCCCCGAAGTTTGTATCCCCGTTTTCATACCTTGTTTCCAGATCAATCATGTAGGAGACCCTGTTATTGTCGATACGGAACAATCCGGAGGTCAAATCCGTAGTTCCTCCGCCACAATCAATAATCAGCGCATGATACCACCGGTCTCTTTCGTACTGATTGTTGTTTATCATGTTGTTAATACGATTGAATAACACAGCCATACCTTCATCCAGTTCACAGTTGACATGATAATCTGGAAGGAGCTGCGTAAAAAGCTCCTCAAACTTCTTCTTTTGACGGATTGGCGCCAAAAGCTGTATGCTGGTAAATGTACATTTAAACTGCTGGCGGGCCAGATCAATCAGATAGTCCAGATACGCCCTGAGCATCTCTTTTCTGTCGATTTCATATTTATACCCGTTTTTCAGGGTGACACTCTGTTTCCGGTCCGCATCGCTGATCCAGCGTTTTATATCGTAAAACACGGTGACATCTTCGTCCTGGTAATTTTCTCCGGTCAGTGCCAGCGCATCATACCCAAACACGAACTCTGTCCTGTCTTCCAGAACTCCCTTTACGCCAATCATACTGGGAATCATGGTTTGTCCCTTGTCCAATGCAATCTTCGATGTTCCATCCGGAAGGCATATTCCCATGGTGGTATTGGAACTTCCAAAGTCAATGACCAGCGGCAGTTCTGCTTTTACGATTTCTTTTTCCTGTATATCCAGCAGCGGAATCTTGATACCCTCTATATATCCGGGAGCAGACACCCGGTTTCCATAGTAACAGTCATAGAAAAACTCCGAGTCTCTTTCGTTTGGAAGGTAGAGGATAAAATACTGATGTTTTTCCAGCGGCTGTACAGGGACGTCTTTGCCTTTGAAAAGATAATAGCTCCCTTTTACCTCTTGTATATAAAAACAGGTGTAAATCTGAAACGCTTCATCAATCAGGATTAGATTCCCCTCATAAAGCCTGTCATCCGACCGCACCTTGTAACCGTCTAATTCATTCATTCCGGTTTCCTGATACAATGTGATCGTACCAGGTATCCAAATCTGCTGTTTATCCGTAATGTTTATTTTATTCTTCTGCACGAATTCCTGCAGGCACTCCAGGCCGCCTTCCCGAGCTGTATTGATATGCCGATACTCTTTCTGTCCCCGGAACCGCATAATCAGACGGATCAGACCTTCTCTGTCATTGGATTGGGCAGATGGTACCACCACCTGCTCCTTCCTGCAGATTTCCCTTAAATGAAACAGGGTCATTTTCTCCAGGTCCTTCCGTTTATAGGTCCCATGCTCCTTTGTTTTCTGCTCCCGGTTCAGGGTATATGTATATCGGCTCATGTTCATCCCTCGCTTTACCTTTTATTGCACACCTGCCCCAGGTCCGTATTCCTTCGTCTCTGTTTCCGTGTTTTCCTGTTCCCGGGCGAGTCTCTGCGCTTCTTCCTCTGCCTGTTGTGCCGCCTCTATGCCGGCTCTTGCCGCGGCAATCTTTCCGTTAATGCCATCTGCCAGATCCGGCAGTTCCAGACGCACATAAATAGCCTGGGCAGTCTGATAAAATGTAATGGCGTTCTCATACTTTCCTTCTGCCAGCAGTTCATTTCCTTTATTTTCAAGTTCTATGGCATTCTGCTGGTCATTTGCCTTCTGCCGGTTTTCCAGCTCCTTCTTTGCTTCTTCCTCCTGCTGCTGTTTTTCTGCCTCAGCCGCTGCGGATTCCTCTTTTTCTTTTTTTGCGGTTTTCTCCTGCTGCTCTGCTTTTTCTAATTTTTCCTCGGCTGCCGCCTGCTTTTTCAGGGCTTCCTCTTTCCCGGCTGCATAGTAAAGGGAGGCCGCCTTATCTCTGGCCTCTTTATAGGTTTTAACTGCACCCTCCATATTGCCGGCCGCTTCCTTCTGCTCGCCCAGTTCAATTAAATCAAATACATCGATATAATCCTTTGTCTGCTTTAACTGGCTGTCAATATAACTCTTTCCAACGTTTCCAGCCTCTACCGACATCTCCCTGGCCGTCAGGTACAAGCCCTGGGCTTTCTGATATTCACCGGATGTCATGGCCTCATCCGCCAGGATAATCTGCTCGGCCAGCTTTTTATACTGGTCGGCTTCCTGGGTATCTTCCTCCCTCTTTAAGTTCTTTGCTAACCTCAGCGCCTCCCCGTATTCCTCGGATGCCTTTTGGTAATTATCGTATCTTAGGTACGTTTCCCCGCTCTCCATGTACTGCGCCAGATTTTCCTTTTTTATCCGTATACTGCGGTGGCGCAGGTAAAGGCCAAGACTGATTCCGCCAATCATCAGAAGTACCGGTATGGCGATCATCAGAACTTTTTTTACAGTCCATTTTTTCTTCGGCGACTGATAGGTCTTGTTCACAAAGGTGACTGCCAGGGTATAGTTATCAATATTGGTTTCTTCCTGGGCCTTTAATATCAGATCCTCTGTCTGGTCTAATATCTCCTGGGGCTCCTTCGCCTCATTCGCAAACTCCAGAAGCTCCTGATCGCTGCACCGCTCCCATACCCCTCGTGACAGAACCGTAAAGATATCGCCGTTTTCCAGCTTTATCTTTTTGGAAATCTGTATATGAGGAGTTCCCCGCTCTCCTAAGTAGGAATACAGGTTATTCCGGGCTTCATGGGCTGCCGCCTGATCGAGCGGGATTTTCTCAGCCTCCAATAAGTTCTGGGTCAGGGACTGGTCAATGGACCGCTCCATAATCCTTGCATTCCGTATGAGATAAAACCGGCTGTTTCCCGCATAGCAGTACCTGATTTTTTTATAGTCGGTTACAGCCATAACCACAGAGGCCTTTAAGGGCATTCCCCCATGCCGGTTCATCAGTTCTTTATGAGCCTGCTCCAGATAGCTTTTCAGCCTCCGTTTTCCGATTGCAGGCCGTTCTGTAAAGCTTCGGATCAAACTCTCTGCCACCAGATGCGCACTGTTAACAGCCGGTTCCTCGTCTAAGCTGTCCGCCAGGACGTAGCAGGCAAAATCATCCATCTCCACATATCCGAAATAATCTCTGTTGGAAAGCTTATGTCCTTCCTCCGACATATTGGCGGTCTTAAATTCAGAGTTTATCCTTCTCATCTGCTGCCTCCGTTTGTATATTCAGAAGCAGTACGCTTCCGTTATCCATTTCCGGGTTTAATTTTCCTTCCGCCATCCGGACCATCGCCTCCGCCTGCTCCTGGACAGACGCCCCGCTCAACAGGATATCTTCCATCTCACCCCATGACAATTCCTCAAATATGCCTTTACTGGCAAGTAAGACGGTATCATTTATTTTTAAGCGTATCGGCTGTCCGCATAACTCTATCTCCCGGAAGCCGTCCATGCCCAGATAATTCCATACCCTTTTTTCATCCATGCACCAGATGGCCTCCTGCCTGGATATGCTTCCGTTCTCAAACGCTTCTGCAGCCAGCACATCCATTGTCTGCCCCCGGCTCAAAGGGATCAGTTCTTCGCCGCGCTTTAAGGCTATCCGTACATTGCCTGCCACCGCATAGTATAAATGAGTTTTATCTATAAATGCTGCCGCAAGGCTTGCACCGCCTCTGCGTTCCCCAATGGTCATCTGGATTCTTCTGTTTGCTTCCGCAAACGTGCTTTTAAAAAAATATGCCGGATGATTCAGGACATGATAGGGCTCATAACGGTCCAGAACGGTATCGGCTGCCAGCTGCGCGCAGAGCCTTCCCGTGTTTTCGTTCCCGATTCCATCCGCCAGAACAGCCATGGTCCCCGCTTCATTCGTGAATGCCATCGCAATATCCGCCTGTATTTCTTTCCGTCCATTTGTCTGGCAGATTCCTGTCCCGGACGTTTCTTCCTGTTCCTCATACCGTGCGGACAGGGCAATCCGCACTGCAGCTGCAGCGATCAAAAGCACCGCGGCCGCGGTCTGAATCATTACGGCTTCCATCATTTCACATCTTCCCAACTAAAGTTTGTTCCGCACAGAGGCACAAATAAAAACCTGCTGTTTCCCAGGCTGATTGTGTCATATGGCTTTAATTCTGTAGGAACGTAAACCGCCTCTTCGTTTAAGTAGGCCAGTCCTGCCGCGTCGCCCGGAAGTATCACGGTATTCATTTTTTTCGCGTCATAAACAATGATGGTATGGTTTTTACGGTTGATTGCATTGTCACCAAGAATCTGAATGTCCATCTCATCCCCGCGGCCCACAAAATTCTTTCCATCATGGATTTTATAGTCCATGCCTACCCGCGCCCCTTCAATGCAGACAAGCCATCCGCATACAGGCCGTATTTCCTCCTGAAGCAGTTCCACGGGCGGTTCAAATCCCAATGGCTTTGTCGCTGCGCTCTCCTCCTGGACCTTCATGTTGCAGTAGGGGCAAATTTTTCCATAGCGCCTTGCATTATACATATGTCCCATCGGACATCTTGTTAAACTCATCCTGCTCTTCTCTCCCCTCTTTGATCATCTGGTTTCATCTTTAAGTCAGCAGAAGTCTTGTGTTGGCAATATAAATGATATCGCCAGGCATGACTCGGCAGGGACGGTTCAGTACTTTATAACAGACCCCATCCTCCACCTTCTTTATCTGTATACCGTTTTGCGAACCCAAATCTTCAATGTACCAAAAATTCTGACAGAAATTCAGCGCCGCATGCTGCGGGTCTATGAACGTGCTGTATTCACAATCCTCCAAATCCACATCGACCTCTTCCTCGTCATTCCTTTTTCCAATTACAACCGCTATTTTTCCTGATAAGTCCCAGGATTTTATCGGCTTGTTCTGATCATCCAAAAGAATCAGCTGCCGTATGGCTGTATCATCGGCCGGAGGGCTGTCCTGATATCCCGTACTTTTCTGCCTGACCTGGCTGTTTACATCCATGATGGCCCAGACCATGAGTAAAAGCAGGAAACACAAAAGAGGCCAGAACCACCTTCTGTCCGCCTTTCCCATATATATGCTGGACAACAGGATTCCACTGCATAATAAGATGATAATATCTGCTGCTATTTTTACACTTTTTCTTCTTTTCATCTTCTAACGCCCGTCCCCTTTATGGTTTTGTCTGCCAAAAAAGGCTGCAAACATTTCCTCCGGCTTCATTGGTCCATCCGGCTTCCTGGCTGTGCTTTTTTTATTCTGGTATGTCTCCATCCCTTTTCCTGGCTGAAACCCGAAGAAACGTTCAAACTGACTCATATCAGGCGCCGTCTGTCTGCCCTTCTGTTCCCGTTGTTCATTCTTTTCCGAACGTTTATTTCCCGTCTGTTGGCCGCCCGCACGTCTCTCCATGCGGGCCCTGTCATATTTCTTCCGGCTTTCCTCATCTCCAAGACACTGATATGCCTCCTGAATTTCATACATGCGCTGTGTCTTATCCGCATCATCCTTAACTACATCCGGATGATAAAGTTTTGCCAGTTTTCGATATGCAGCCTTTATATCCTTTTCCGCGGCCTGTTCCGATACCCCGAGTATCCCGTAATAATCTTTCATTTTAACCCTCTGTCCGTCCTGCAAGAACAATCTTTTTATAGAAAGAGGGCTGCCCAAGCGAATAGGCAGCCCTTTGATAACGGTCCGCGAAGCTGCTCGCGGAACTCCTGCGGTTATTTATGCGCTGTATCCGCCTTCCACAGTAACCTGCGCCATTTTATCCTTTTTCTGTTTGATTATCAACGTAAAGGTTCCCACGCCTTCCGTGTCGCCATAATCCTCCTTATAGTCCACTACAAAGGCATTGGGATATGTATATTTGCGGACTACTTGTGAGGCGGCAATCACCTCAATGGTGACCTTACGATAACAATCCGATTTTTCAGCTGGTACCAGTGCCCACAGCCCCAGCTGCCTTGTACTGTCGAATGCATCTCCATCAACTGCTGTCAGGATTTTCCCTGTGATTTCAACAGTGCTCCCCATATCTGTAGAACGGGCATTACTATCATGTGGAATATCTGTCCTGAATTTAACTCCAACAACACTCGTGGTACCCAGCTCAATGGTGGATGGTCCTTCTACCTTTAATGTAAATCCCATAATATGCTCCTTCCTTTCTTCTCATCCATTTCTGCAGTATCTACCTGCCGGCTTATTCAGTCAGGCACTTATTCCCCGCTGAATCCGCCCTCAAATTTCAGGTTAACCATCTTGTCCTTCTTCTGTTTCATCAGAAGCTTGAAGGTTCCGGCACCTGTGTCATCCGTAAAATCCTCTTCATAATCAATGACAAATGCATTGGGTATTGTGATTTGACGAACCACCTGGGACGCACTGATTACATCAATCTGTACGTTCCGGTAACAGTCGGAATTTTCTGCCGGCACTAAGGACCATCTTGCGATCTTACTGGTATCATCCGCTGCTTCTCCGTTTACCGCCGCCAGAATCTTGCCTTTCATTAATACCGTAGACCCAAGGTCTGTGGACCGCGCATTGCTATCATGCGGGATGTCCGCACCAAATTGCACCGTTATAATGCTGGTTTCTGGCAGATGGATGGATTCATTTCCTTCAATTTTCAAACGTAATCCCATATATGTCTCCTCCTATTGGTCTTTTTTATCTTTCTTGTCTTTTATTTTTTTGACTGAACTATAAATCGCATATCCTGCCACCACAAAAAAGGCTATCGTAACGATTAACTCAAACGATTCATACATTTTTATTTGTCCCCTGCTTTCCTGGTAAGCTGCACCTTCAGGTTCTTTGTGACATTCGAAAACGTTACCTGTACATTACAGATACCATTTTTCTCATCAATCGCAAAATCCAGCTCGTCCCCATCCTGCAGGACGGAATTCACATGCTGGCGGTCTGCATCCCAACGGCTTTTCTGGCTGCTTGGATTGCTGCTGAAAAATTTAAGGATTTTATCCTGTTTGAAATCCCCGCTGTAGAAACGGAGCATACGCTCAATATAGGTAACCACCAATGTCTTATAAATCGGCTCAAACTCAGTGCCATTGCTCAACAGATTCCGCGCCTTATAAACGGTAATGTTTTTAATTTCACGCCCTTTATATTGCGCATTGTCCGAGGAAAACACAAAACCGAAACCGGTATGATTAATAGAGTTTTTAATTGCATTCGTAAAGCCTGAGATTTCCTTTGTCATACTCGTTGCTGCCAGAAGTGCATTGTCATCTGCTTCCACATCAAACCGGACCCCTGGATACTCACTGCTGGTATTATTGAAACGCTCTTTTAAATATTCCGGACACTGCCATGCCGCCACGATACCGGCCGCTTCATAGGCTGCATTGATATAAATGCCCTCCAGCCACATTTTCATGACATCCTCTTTTTCTTCCGATAACATCACATGGCCTTCTTCATCCATAATCATACGCTTATCCAGAATCAGACCTGATTTATCTTTGGGAATAATGGTTGCATTCGGAATACACGGTACCACAAACTCACTGTAATCCTGCTTCATGAGGGGCGTACATTTATCCTTAAAAATCTCAATTCCCTCCGTTGCCACATAGTTGAATGTCGTCTCTTCACCCGTACAGAAGCTGAAAAAAGTGGTGATTTTATACGGAAGCAGTGCATTCATTAAGATTGCCAGGCTTTCCATGGAATTGGTCCCCTGCTTCTCCACCTTCTGGTTCCCAGCAAAACGTATCCTCTGAAGCTTACCGCCAGCACTCTGGTTCAGTTCGACATCCGGGACAATCCCATACCAGATGGTATTCTCAAACTCATTTTTATCATTGGTCGTATTTAAATAGGTCAACAGTCTTGGAAGATTGCTGGATTTAACCAACATTTCCAGGGAAGCATTGGAGATCAGCAGCTTAGGCTGCATACCTTTTTCTTTTACCTGGTACTGGTCAAAGAATGTCTTCACTCCAAGGATTTTCTCAATCAACGGTTTGACCGCCTTCACAAAATCATCCTTGCTCTTCTTGTAAAATTCCAGGTAGTTATTATAATTACTTACTTCCACCTCTGTATCCACAGCACTTTCCATGGTGGAACCAAGCGGGCAGAATGTACGCACTACCAGATCCCTGACATAATCCGATGGAGCTTCGTTTAATTCGTCATAATCCTCTTTGAATGTCTCTTTCAGGCTTGTATTGATATGGTCATCCACCACGGCCAGCTGGGTACTTTCCTCCTGTTTCATCTCAAGAATCTTCAGTTCCCCATCATCACCCATGCTGAGAAGCCCGGCCTTAAAGTCCTGTCCGCCTTGTTTTGTTTCCCCATCTCCCAGAAGGAGCCGGGTCTTGATGTCCTCAATTGCCAGAGGGAGCATGGCGAGTACATTGTTGTAATTCTGGCTGGCCTGTTCAAACTGGTAATTCAGTTTATCGCCCAGGTCCAGGCGTTTGGGATCCCCTTCATCCAGTTCCATATATTTGCCATAGGTGTATTGGATTTCTCTTCTGACCTGGCGGATATCCTCCATAATTTTCTTGGGAGAAATCATATCCAACACATTACTGAACTTGAAGTCAACATTTGCCACTCCTTGGGCTCCCTTTGCACCTAATAAGGTTATCAGCATATTAAGTAAATCATTTGATTCGTTCAGTGGAATTTCCGTAATACAGTTATCTGGGATGTTCTCTGGCTTCACAAGGCTATACTGGATGCTTGATGATGCAGCGTCACACCAGGAATACACTACCGGCGTGAATTTCTCCAAGAACTCTTCAAAACTGGAGACCACCAATTCCTCATTAATTTCTTTGATTTTGTCATCGTCCAGACTGTTCTTTCCCCGCACATCCCCAATCAAAGTAACCAGGTTCAGGCGCTCTGGATTCATTTCAGCAAACAGAATCGTTCTGTTTGTCTGTGTGATAGTTTCCATAGGCTTTCACTCCCTCTTTTGAATTTATTGGATCACCGTTATATAATGCATCTCCAGTTCATATGCTCCATCTTGTGACGTAATATAAATCACATCACCAAAGCTCACACTGTACTGAATCTGCCGGCAAACGATGGAATTCCCTATCATTACCACCGCATTGGATGTATGATACAGAATCATCCTTCTGTCTTCGTCTGCAATTAGATGTAGCAAATCTAATCCTAACGCATCAGAAATCTCTGGATAATCCCCCATAAGGTCGCCAAGCGTTATTTTATTATCCTTCACTTTATGCATTGGAAAAGATAACGGTGGAATTTCTCCCATCGTATCTGGCTGCCTGGTACAATAAACATCCAGTTTTCCACAAAAATGGTTGCGTTTCTTCTCCTCTGTTATCTGATCTAATACCGGTTTGGGTTTGTGGAATACTTTCCACAAAATTCCCGCTGCTATCATGCCAAAAAGAAGGATTATCCACCAATATACTTTCCACAGTGGAGTAACTGTTATGTGGTATGAATACTCCAGAACACCCTCCCCATCAGAAATCCATAGATTTAATGACTGGTTACCGGATTTCACCGGGTTAACAAGAAGGCGTCCTTCAGAAATCTTTGCTTCCACACAGCCCCCACTCGTATCTCTCAATGAATAACTAAGAACATCTCCATCTGGATCCGAAAAGAACTCGGTTAAAACATACTCGGTTTCCTTGCTGATTGATGTTAATATTCCGGTTTCCGGAAGATTTCCCATAGGCAGACGATTATTCACTTCAATTTTAATCGGCTTAAAAGAGGCTGAACCCATGTGGTCGTCCAGCTGCCCTTCCATGTAGTAAATACCCGATTTATCAAAACTCGTCTCTGCTGCAATAATTCCGTCCCGAATATCGCACGTTAAGGACTCTTTTTCCCTCTGCTCGCCATCATACAGCGTCAGTTCACACCTGAAATTTTTATAGAAAGCCTCGTCTGATATAACCGCTCCAGTTTTGTCCTTAAAATAAACTTTATATTTCAGAGGTAAATTTTTTCCGATGGTACTTTCTACATCGAGGACCGGTGTCAAATTACGGTAACTAACCAGGTATATCTGAAGTTTCTGGTTTTCTACGGTTTCTGTTTGTATCGTTAGTTCTTCGATGTCATCTCTTACATCCGTTATTTTTGTGACGGCATAATTTTTCGAATTTACAGCTTCAACTTGCTGTTCTCCGTACAAAACACGAACCGGTCCAATTGATTGAGGTGATATGACAAGCACATCCAGCTCATCCAGATAGGCATCGTCCAGTTTAAACCGAATATTCTGTATACCAGGTGCATAGATACTGTCTGTGATTTGCTGGATGCGGTAGTCCATATTGTCGGCAAAAATGCCATACAATATTTCAATCAGTGTCGATGGCTCATTAACGAAATACATCTGTCCTTGGGTCCGTTTTGAGAGCGATTCCAGATTCGCAGTATTCCCATCGTATTTTCCAAAAGCTATGGAGTAGATTGGTATGCCCTGCTCCCCGCATTTTTGTGCCACATACTCCTCGTCCTGAAGCGATTGTTCCAATCCTCTGCCGGTTTGGGATCCTTTTAAATCTGACTCCCCATCTGAAATTAAAACAATTGCCTTTTTGCGGTTCGTTTCCTGTGAAATCAATTCGTGAGCATTCCGTAGTCCCAGACCTATATCTGTATTTCCAGAATATCCATGTGCATCAATTAACTGCCTTAATACTTGTCTTTCCTCATTTGTTCCTACTGAAATCGGGGAAGTTGTTGAAAGAAGCCGGTCATTATATGCCACGAATCCAATGCGTATGTCTGCGCTATGTACAGTGTCTATAAATGCTTTTACCATTCCTTGTGCTGTTTGTTCCGGATCATTCGTTTTCATCGAACCACTGTAGTCCATAACGAAAATAACATCCAGCCCTTTCTTATCACTGCTGTGTTCATTTGCTTCCGATATGAAGGAAAACATCAGCATAAAGAGGAGGGCCATAATTAAAAAGCCATAATTTTTTTTATACTTTTTCATTGTTATCTTCCTATTCCCCGCTCTGAAACATCGCAGTTTGGATATCTCTTCTCTGTTATGCCTCCGTTCATATTTGCAGATTGTCTTGGCATGACAGATAAAATTGTGAGTTAGGCCTTTGCTATTCTTCCCTGCCAGGAAAAATCCACATCGCCTGTACAAATGAATCTTCCTTAATTGAACAGCTCACAACGGTTTTATCTTTCATAATACAATCCATTAATTTATAACGGTATTTTTGTTTCTGCCATGATCGATTCCAAAAATACAAACGGCTTTTTTTAATGTCTGTCTCAATATTGTATAGCACAACGTCAAATTTGCCTCGCTTTAAGATTTCTACTTTGGCCGCATACCGATAGAAATTGTCCCTTTCATTTACCATATATTATTTTCTACAATTACCTGCTTTTTGATATTTTAGGACCAGCGCTATGATAACTCCTAGTCCTGTTCCGATTGTTGCAAGTGCAAGTGGTTTAAATATTACATATAGGTGGATGGATTTAGCTATCACTGCCACCATAAAACAAATTCCCATCATCCATTTTCCAATCTTCCGATAAAGTACCCTTTCCCGTTCAGACAATGGCTTGTTTTCAGCTTCCACGGGTGCTGCCAACCAAATAATTATGGTTACCACTCCCATCATATAGAGCAATACTCTATCACTCATATCCATTTTTATAATCCAAAAAGAAATTATGGTCACTATCCACGAAATAAACAGACACCTTAGCTGGGTCTTGGCATGATATCCACCAATATACATTCTCTGCACAAATAAAACTATCCAGAAAACCAATCCCTCTATGGGGATTCCAAAAAAAGCAGCGCATATGAAAGTAATAATCAAATCTAGCAAAAAACTTCCTGCCTTCTGCAGTCCATATTTTACAATTGTTTCATTATTGTTTCCAACTGCGCCGCTTTCTTTTAAGATTTCTAAAATCCAGTCAATCATTTGAATTTACGGAGTTTATCAATCTCTTCCGGCAATTTCTCTTGAAATGCTTTTCCCCAGCAGTTCATGTTTGTAATGATTACGGCCGTCGCCAGTGCAAAACTGGTAATTTGAGTGGAATGATTTTTAATAAAACTTTTGATAAATTTCATTGTTTCCCCTCCTCATTTTTAATGGATAAAGTATATCACAAATTTTTAGTAATAATTTGCAAATGGTACAAATAACCATTTTAATGGTATAATTTGCATTTTATACAATCTATCACCAGACCTGCCTGTCACTTTTAGCAGAACATATATGTTTATTGTATTTGTATCACGTTGTTGAATGTAATCCACTGATATCTTCATACAAAAAATATGTTGCTTAGAAAATTGTTAAAAAGAGTACAAAAAATTCTATTTTGAGTTGAATCTTGTAAGTGGAATTTATTTCTGCCCACATATAAAAAATACCGATTCCTTAGCCACAACTTTTGCATACGGAAATCGGCATTTTATTGCAATTGATTTTTATATTTAGAATTCTTCTCCCATTAAAATAAAAGCATTCACCTCGAACTCATCATCCTTAATCTTATATTCCATTTCACCATTATATTTATTGATTGACTCCTTAACGTACTGCAGTCCAAATCCATGGTCCATCTCCATCGTCTTTGATGTTTGTAAACGCTTTCCATTGGACATGATGGGGTTACCATTATAGGTATTTATAATCCTTAACCGTAAGGTACCCTTTTCCATACTAAATAAAACATACAGTCTTTTATTCCCTTCACATTTTTTTAGAGCCTCCACTGCATTTTGCAATAGATTTCCAAGAATAATGCTGATATCTAATGAGGCAATTGGCAGAGATTCCGGTATCTTAAGTGTCAGTTCTATCATGGCACCCATTGTTTCGGCCTCATCCATATAATAATTAATGATACTGTCTACACAATCATTTCCTGTCTTTGCGTATTCCTTATTTGTTGCCATTACATCTTCTAATTGTTTCAGATAGTCGTTAATCTCCTCTATCTTTTTATCATTGAGCAACTGTTTTACAACAATGATATGATTCTTGATATCATGACGAATCGAACGGATCCGTTTGACAGATTCGCGCATCAGCTCCAATTGATTCTCATATTGTCTGAGTTTTTGGCTGAGTAAATATTGTTCCATTTCTTTTTCATATGCGCTCGCTAGTTGCTCATATAAATAAAATACTACAATATTCAATAAAATAATCCCGAATATTCCTCCTGCCTTTAATTCTGGATTCATTTTTGTATCCATTGCCAATACGACAAACATGCTGGTGATTGGCAGCATAATCAGTAATAGATTCTCATGCCTTAGACGCAAATCGTTCACTCCCCGATTAAAATGTCCCTGTAGGAGAGCTAGAACAATACAGAACATAAAGTTAGAAAGGACCGCAACAACTGATATATCTGGTGTTTTAAAGAATATCATCAGCAAGTACCAAAACAGTTCTTCCGTGCAATAGCCTATAGTCGCAAGCAACAAGGGTACCAGTATCTTTTTCCAAATATATTCATCATAGGCAATGAAAACAATTATATAGAGGCAAATATAATTAGAAATCAATGTAATTTTATCGTTTTCCCATAAGAAATATACAAGATTGTTAATTATGTAATATATAAAGTAAAGTAAAATACACGCTTTTACGCTGATACGCAGCCGCTTAAGCAGAATCCCAACCATCTTATAGGTCAGGAAAATTCCAAATAGACTATTTATCAAAAAAATTACCATGACTATTTTCTCCATTCTGTATCATGTTTTATTCCGCCATATTGTTTCTTACGTGAGATGCTATGCATACCCATACTGTAAAATCCACTGTTGAACTTCTTTCCATCTCGATCGGCTAACAGGTATTTCAATATCATGTTTCAGAAGAAAGTGGTCCCGTCCAAATGATTTTACATAGTCTATATTCACTATATATGATTTATGGATACGCCAAAACTGTCTTCGCTCTAATTGCTGCATAGTCTCTTCTAAGCTTCCATAAAACTCAATATATTGATTCAGCTCTCCTCCATAAAGTAAATCCTGCTGACTCATTTGTCTATTTTCCGTAAATATTTTAACCTTCTTTCTGTCGCTTTGATAATATATAATATTGTTCAGGTCAATGCGAATCGTGTGATTTTTCTGCTGATAAGCAAAATATTTCTTATTATCCTTTAATTTAACTGCACAGTATCTGGAAAGGACCTGTGCAAGCTGCTCCGGCCTGATTGGTTTTACCAGGAAGTCAAAGGGCCTTATATGAAACAGCTGCATCGCGTACTGTGTATGGGATGATACGAATACAATCTGGAGGTTCTCATCCTTTAGCCCCTCTCGGATATAATCGCCTATCTGCATTCCCGTCTCATCCCCAAGTTCTATATCCAGAAACAGTAAATAGGGATATTCTTCTTTCATGAATTGTCGCAGGCTTTTTCCAGAATAGCACTGTTCTATATTTACTTCACACTGATTTTTAGATGCCCAATCCAATATACAGTTTTCCATGTAACCACAAAAATACTTATCATCATCACAGATTAATATTTCTATCATAATGTTTCCCTCACTTTAACCTAAATATTTTCAGTCCTCTACAATAACATAATTAAAAGTACAAAAAATTGGTTGTAAGGGGTTATTCTGAAATAAACATGGCCTTCCATAGGTATTTACATAGATATCATCCGTTTTTTAATCCTTCCCGACAAGATTTTCCATGATCCGAAAACTAACAGGACAAGCCAAAACCGCTGGTGTAAAAATTACCTTTCATCTACCCCTCTTTCATTCTATTGTACCAAAAATTACTATGTAATTTAAGATACTTATTTAATATTCAGTGCCAAAGTTTGTATCACATTGTTTCCTATCACAGAGAAAAAGTATATAAAACGATTACATCTGTGATATTAAGAAATATTTACTGAATGTTATACACACATAGCTGTACATTTCAACTTACCGTCTCCATTGTAAAACCCAAAATATATTTGTTACTTTTATTGCGTAGTAAAAATTTATTTTCATGGTAATGAATAATAAAACAATGTTCATAGTAGTGTCATGCACGAAAATTTTTTAGAGATTGCATAATCGTTCTGGCATCGTTTTCATCCAGTTCTTCATCCTCCTTCAGTGGTTTAGGCCCTTGCTTAATCTGCACTGAGGGCTGGATATTTTCAGCTTGTACAAATAAAGGCTGCAGATTCCATGGTCGGACATTTACATACCCTGAATCTACATAGCATAAGACCGCATTAACAATAAACTGGTTTTTGGGGTCCATCTCATTTAACATCTTTGCAACTCTAACATGTTCCGGATCCTTTTTCTTAAAACCAATCGTGAAAACAAATTCATTCTTCTTTTCCCGCATATCAGGCTACCTCCCAACTTTTGAAAGGTTATAGAGCTTGGCATAGCCTCGCGCATTGGCCGTAATCTCCGGTATAAAAATCGCTTTTTCCACTTTCTCTGACCTCTCCAGATGCTCTCTCAAAAGTAAAGCTCCGCCACCGACAAAGACCACACAGCCTGTCCTTAAATCCATGCTCCGCTCCCGGAAGGCTCCTAACAGATCGTCTACAAAGGTTTTGGTTATATTCCTTACCAGCCCCTGTATCTGCTCATTAAAATCCGTTTTCTTTCCCTGGATGATGTCATCAATCTCTGATTCGGACAGTAATAAATCATACTCGGAATTGACCCTGGACTTAATCCGGTTATATAAGGTGATAACTCCGTTTTCCAGGGAATCACAGATATTCATATCCGGCACTCCATTCTTTAACTCCAGATAATCCACACTGAATCCGCCAATATCAAAAATCCGGACCTTGGTATGCCGCTTGATCTCCGGATAGATTGTCATGGCTGCTGCATAGTCCTGTGGATAGGAAACCACATCCCCGATTATAGCAGAATAGCTGTTTCTTCTGAAGGAAAACTGAATGATTCCTTCTCTTTTGAAATACCGCTCAAACTTTTTATATAGTGAACCGTAATGCGCCGGTGGCAGCCCTACGGGCAGATTTACTTTTGTAATTTCATTCCTCGGCCGCTGTCCTTCCAGCTCCAGTTCCATGCCAATCCCAAACAGGGTCAGTATGAAAAACCGGTCGTCTTTCGTTTTATCCCTCATGTAAGGAATCCGCTGTTGTGACAGTGTATAATACTTCTTGTTATAAGACAGGAAGTCCCCCAGCGGCGGCTCCGTATCACTTTCTACTAGCCCTGATGTAAAAATTTGATTCTCGGTCTTTATGTTCCGGTTCCCGTGATCGACTGCGATTGTTTTCGTTCTATACATGTTATGTATCCACTCCTTTTTTATTTTCTATACATACTATATACGGACAGACCACGTATTTCCCAACAAACAGTATAAAAAATGGGTGCCAATACCAATTAAAATTAGTATTGAACACCCATATATTACTTATTTAGCTATACAAATCAGCATATTCCGTAATTACTTTGCCTTCCATTATTTCATCATCCATCGAGCATACCCACACCAACGTCGGGGCCTCATAGGAAGGTTCCCCCATCAGGCCATACACGGTTTTCTCTCTATACTTATCCCAGCCTGCAATGGCTTCCTCTTTGCAGTTTCTTTCCGGAACTTCAGTTTCTGCAATCAGCCACAAAGCCTGTTGCCGTTCCGGACAATGGATAATCATATTGTTTTTAAATCTCGGTTTCATACATCTGCACCTTTCTCCTTGCCAGCTCCGAGCTGTCTGAAGCGCTGTCATTTATTACGGAAACATCATTCCGTCAGCTTTTCCAGCAACTTGGGTAACGCTTTCCGCGTAAGTTCTGCCGATGCTTTATCCACGCAGCGCGACAGCAGCTCCTCTTTCTGACTATAAATAACCTCCTTGACCGCTTTTTCGATCCCTTTATATTCATCACGCTTAAAATAAGCCCTCGCACATTCCTTTGCAACCATATCTATAATTGCTTTCTGAAGCTCATCCTCATCAATCTCTATTGTTACCTTCATCTTTTCCCTGCCTTATATTTATTCCGCATCACTCGGATGCTTTACATTCCAGATCGAGCAGCCAGTCATCCACACCTTTCAGGTTTCCAGCCCAGGCGCCTTCTTGGTCTAAATCCCAGACAAACTGCTTGCACGGTACCAAAAGCTCCTTACAGATGCCATACAGCTTCCTGCACCCGTTCTGGATATGCTTCCGTTTCTCTATTTTTTTCAGGCACTGATGTTTTCCTTTTTCCTGCCGGAACGCACACGTTACGCAGTCTGTATTATAATCCGCCTGACAAACCGTATTTAACAGCTTATCCATGTCATAGGTCTCATAAACCATCTTGACTCTAAGCCGCTTTAACTGTGCGATAAGCTCCGGCAGATTCGCGTACTGGTTGACGCCTGGGACACAGGCAAAGCTGCGACCGGACAGGAAACTGGCTATGTCTCCTTTCAGTGGGCCTTCTGTGAGGAATACAATCTCATCCCTCGGATTCCCTACAAAATGAATCGGGCTTCCAGAGCTGGTTCCCATCTTATCGTTGATACTGGATAACCAGATATACTTGGTATGATCGAACGGGTAATCCAAACGGATCTGCATTCCCACAATATATCCCTCGATTGTCCGGACCGGAATTAAAAAGCCGCTGCACTTCCGCTTAAAGCGGATACTCCAGGCCCCGTCCTCCTCCTGGTAAAATCCAGGAACACCTTCCACGGTACAGCCGGCTTCAATCAGCCGTTCTGTCAGCTTCCGAAAGCCGAAGACTGGCGTGCTCTTGTATCCATTCTTCTGGATTTGCTCCATACTTAATCCGCGTTCCAAAAGATTTTTTCCGTGTGTCTCCGATAAAGTAAGCATGGAGAGGAACGTGGAATATGTTTGATGCAGCACCCGATCAGGAGCCCGGTCTGCATGGATCACTTCCGGTTTGGATTTCACCGTTTTCTTAAAGCTCTCATATTCCGGAGCCTGGATGCCTTTTCCCAGATAATTCTTAATCTGTTCACAGGCCGTAGCCCGATCCAGACCATATACCTTGCTATATAACTGGAGCTGGCCTCCGCCTTCTCCACATTTATTGCAGCGGAATACGTTCTTCTCCAGGTTAATATTCAGCTTCCCCTCTTTGCCGCAAAATGGGCAGTCACAATCCCAGCTTGTTTGATTTTTTCGACGTATTTTCAGGTTCAGAAGGAATACGATATCACTAATGTCAAATGGAAACACCTCATTCATCCGATATAATTCCTCCCTCCTTTCCGCAGCCCGGCAAAAGCCAGGCTGCATGTCATTAAGCTACCCTGTTTGTTGCTGCGTCAATCAGGAATCTAGCGCCAACCCGCAAGAGCTTATCCGGCCCCTTATAATCATTTGCATACCAGTTTAAGTCCTTCGGCCGGTCTATCGCAATCTGCCCTAATGTCTTGCCATGATTGATCTTGGTTGAGACAACAACAGACGCCGCTGATTTATAGTCCAACAGCGCATAAATCTGTTCGTCTGTCATATCCGGTGTGATAACTGGTAACTGCGGTGCCTGGCCGACTGGCTGTATCTGCTCCTGTGCAAGAGCCTGGTTCTGCGGCGGCACCTGATTCTGTGGCGCTGTCTGGTTCTGCGGAGCTGCCTGGCCCTGCGGCCATGCCTGATTCTGCTGGACTGCCTGACCCTGTGGCCGTACCTGGTTCTGTGGTACTGCCTGGCTCTGAGGCCGTACCTGGTTCTGCGGTACTGCCTGGCCCTGTGGTACTGTCTGGCCTGCAGCATAATTATAATTAGCAGGCACAAGATTCTGTACCGGTGTTCCCCCGCCAAAAGCCGGAGGCATTCCATAAGCCACACTGGAGGTTTCCTGCATGTATGCTTCCAGGGAAGCGGCCGGTTCCATATAGCCTGCCGACACTGCCGGATTCCCCTGCATAGGTGTCTGGTTTTGAGCCATTACCGGATTCTGGTTTGGTACGGCCTGCTGGCCCTGTGAACCATTCACTTCTTCAGTCATAGTGCCGGGCATATCAGAAATGTAATTGCTTCCCTCACCGCGGTTCTGCCCAAGAGGCGCATCGACCACATTTGGGTCCTGCTCGCCTTCCAGATCGGCAAATTGTAAGCCATATCCCGCATCAGCAAGCGCCCGCCCCACGGCGGCAGTCTCCGCCAGCTCCAGAAATTTGGCTCCGAACTGTTCGTCCTGACTTACAAACTTCTGGGCAAACGCACTGGCAATATAGCTGTCCTCCGGATCCGTCTTGTTTAAGTAAATCCTGGCCTCCACAATGGCCGTCTGCTCCGTGAGCTTTAGCAGCTTTTTGACAATCTTCCCTTCCGGATTCTTCAGGCGGAACCACAGTTTACGGTACACCACATCCAGATACTGCTTTACGGTCCCATCACTTCCAGTTAAATTCCTCATATACTGCCTGGGATCAAAACCTTCAATCCGGTTCAAATTTCTGACTTCATCCACCCTGTCATACATCGTTGTATTGATTGTTTCACTCATTCGCTTTCGCTCCTCTCTTGTGAGCGGCAGGCGGTATCTTAACCTCTATATAGTAAAGAGCCGCCAACCGCTGAAATACTTGAATTTTTTTATCTTTTTACAGAAACTCAACTGGCCCGTTTCTCCTCCTCATCTTCAGAAAGATCTTCTACCCTTCCATCAAGAGGGGCGGACTGTCCATATTCTTCCGGACAGAGTTCCTGGTTATCCACAAAAAGTTCCGCATTTACAATGTATTCCTGTGTATACCAAACCTCATTACCCGGAATTCTTCCCGAATTTGACAAGGTATCCCCGACAAATTACATACGCGGGTAAACCCAATATGGCTAACTGAATGTAGCACGTCAAAGCCGATATGCGGTCAACATCCTGGCCCACAAATAATGCATTCGTCTGCGGATTGATTCCCTTCTTTTGAAGCATATGTGCAAACGTAATTAACATCGTTCCGGTTCCGCACGCCGAATCATATACGGACAAATACCCTTTCATTTCTAATTGGTCATTCCATATCAGTTTCTCGCACACAAACTCGGCATTGCAACGGAAACATTGCAAGAGCTGAAATACTGCTTTTTTAGCCTTTGCAACAACTCCAGCTCCTGACATATATTCCCCAGGAAATCCTGTTTGTCGTTTTCTTCATAAGCCAGCTGCATAACAGCGAAAAGCTGTACGATGATGTCCTGTTCCTCCTTCTGATAGGTATGTATGATGGACAGATATTCTTCTTCCCTCTCATCCCAGCTGCTTGTTTTCACAAGGTTTGAGATGGTGATTGCAGCCAGAGTAATGAAGTCATTCCACACTTTCCAGATAGAACGGCGCTCAGTAAGTTTCTCCAGCATGGTACAAAATTCTGCTTTCCAGTCCGGCTTCTTATTCATTGATTGCCCCCTTTCTTTGATCCGGCAATTCACTAATCTGTACGGCCATGTCCTTCTCCAACATACTATTGCGGATTATGACCTCGCCATTCTCCCCATACAGCACCTGGTAGCCTGCCATGGACAGCGCCTGCTCGATCACATCGAAAACGCGCTCCCGCTCGTCCTGCTTCTCCTGATAATTACACTGTTTGCATTTACAGTCCAACTGGGTGCAGCGTCTGAGCCGCGCCGGATTCCGGCTTTCAACGTAGGGAATACAGATGGTAAATCCCAGTTCCTCCAGTTTCTCTACCGCAAAATGGATTATCTGGTTTCGCACACCACGGTCTAAGACGTTCTTTAACTCCTGGCCGTCTCTATCCGTGCTGCCATCCACCAGTACCTTACAGAAGTCAACTGCAGCCTGCGATAATGCATCCAGGCGGCGCACCATACCCTGTGAAACAATTTTTGTCCTATTCATCGTTTAAATTCCTCCTAAAAATTAATTGCCATCTGTTCATATACGGATTCCTCCAGCCTGCGTTCCTCCAACAGCTCATAATACCGTCTGGTAAGTCGTTCCCCTAACCGGGTCAGGCGCTTTTCATTTTTCGTGTTATGGACTGCCTTCTCAATGGCCCGCTTCTGTCCTATGATAATCAGCTTTACCTTGGCTCTTGTTATGGCGGTATAAAGGATATTACGCTTTAACATGAGGCGGAACGCCATCAGCCATGGCAGGATCACCACCGGATACTCGCTGCCCTGGGATTTGTGAACCGTCTGGATATAGGCGTGTTCCACCATTTCCATCTGTTCCTCATCATATTCCACAATACGGCTACCAAACGCAATTTCAGTTTTTTTAATCCCGTCACTGTCCAGGTAAATAGCCTTTATGAATCCGGTGTCCCCGTTACTGATTCTGTCTTTGTTTTTATTTTGAATAATCTTATCCCCGGCGCGGAATGTATGGCCAGCAGCTTTCATTTCCAGCTGGCCTTTCCGGGCTGGATTCATCATTTCATGAAGTTCTTCATTCATCCCGTTGACGCTCACACCGTCTCCCTTTCTGCGCGGCGTAAGAATCTGAACGTTTTCCACGCCGTTTTGCTTAACCTCATCCGCATAGACTTTTCGTACCAGGTTTTTAGCTTCCAGCTCTGTTTCGACCGGCAGCCAGACAAAATCCTCCCCATACGCGAACTCTGTCTGATCCTTTTGCATAAGATCCGCATTTTGAACAATCCTGCTGTTTTTATCCTGCCGGAAGACCACGTCAAGAACCGTAAGAGGGATGATTCCGCTTTCAATCAGTTCCCGAAACACATTTCCCGGTCCCACCGATGGCAGCTGCTTCACGTCTCCAACCAGAACCACTCTGGTATCTCTGTCTATCCGGCCAAAGAAGGTGTTTCCCAGCTTCATGTCAACCATACTGAACTCATCGGCCAAAAGCAGGGATGCCTCCAAAGAATCGGAGTCCATCCAAAAATCCTCATCATCACTCACAATTCCCAGCGCACTGTGCATGGTAGACGCTTCTGGATAGCCGGTGCTCTCTGCCATACGCCTGCTTGCTTTCCCAGTCGGTGCCATAAGAAGGACGGTTCCATCATCAATCTTTTGATGAATATAAAGGATTACTTTCTCCACTGTTGTCTTTCCGGTTCCCGGCCCTCCCGTAATAATACTGAAGCGGTAACGGAAAGCCATGATAACAGCTTCTTCCTGCCGCATGGCAAGCTGGATTCCCAGCTCCTCCTGAGCCTCCTTCAGCAGACTAATGATATCTGTTTTGTCCGGCTCCTGAAGCAACAGCTCCGCTATGGCATTTGCTGTACCTTCCTCCTGTTCATAAGCACTCTTGGTATAGACAGCAGTTCCATCAACCACCAGCTCGCTCTCTGCAAACATCTGATTAGCGACTGCACAGATCTGTTTCCTGCTGACGGCTTCCATCGGGAATCCATGGTTTAAATATTGATATACAGTCTTGATATATGTTTCTTTATCCATGTAGAGGTTCCCTGCCCGCATATTGTCGTCTATCACATATCGTAGGCACTCCCTGATCCGCTGCGGATCGAAAAGGCATATGTTATTTGCCATTGCGATCCGGTCAACTTGCGTGAAGGAAAATCCCTGCACCTTACAGAGTTCATAGGTTTCACTGCGTACTACCTCCAGCGCGCGATCCCCATATGCGGTCTGCACCTTGGCAATCTTTCCCGGCCCCAGCTGATAGGGTGCCAGTAACATAGTTAATTCCCTTCTGGAATGCGCTTCCTGATAGGACATCAGGATCATGGACAGCTTTTTCTCTGTGATTCCCTTAATCGACAGGAGCTTTTCCGGTTCTGCGTCAAATATCTCAAAGGTTTGTGTACCAAACTGGTTCACAATCGCCTCCGCTGTCTTGGGGCCTATTCCTTTCACCGCGCCGGAACTAAGATACTGGTAAATGCCGTCCTCTGTGTCCGATAAAATATCGTCATAATATTCGACCGCAAACTGCAGTCCATTCCTGCCCTTGGCCCAGGTTCCGTTTAGCTCATATTCCAGCACGTCTCCGTTTGGCAGATGATATCCGACCGCCACAAATGCGGTTTTATTTCCCTTATAGAAGGAGTTTTTCGCACCTTCCGGCACCGGTTCCTCCGTAAGATACTGAAATATACAATATCCGTTCTCCGGATTGGAATAGATCTCCCTGTCGTATCTACATCTCACGTCAACGTCTCCTTTCATGTAGAAGGCGTCTGCACCACGCCAATATAAGGGTCCTCCTTTAGAAGGGCATATACGGGTATTCCCAGCTCCCTGGCCTTTACGATCTCGGCCTGCATACCGCAGCTGATTACCGGGCTGCAAACAATCAACGCCTGGCTGTGTTCCAACAACTTCATGCCAACGCTGATTCCCAGTTCACGCACCCATAAAACTCTGTCATCCAGAAGCTCCGGAAGATACGCATGAGGAGCCACCGCCCGGCACCGGAAAACTTTCGATACCAACTGCATATAACTGCGGGCCAGTTCCATATTTGCGCGGATTTCATTAGCTGTAGGTGCAGAAAGGGGAGAACAGATATAAACCATATCGTTTTCTCTTATCATCAGGCCGCCTCCACTTTCTTGGCAGAAAACCGCCTGCTTTCCGTAACTTCTACATATTCATCATAGATATCCGGATGCTGCACCTGCAGCTTTTCCAGGCTATTCTTACTGATTCCGGTTCGATAGACCGGATTATATGTAACAAGGTATTTGCACGGACCGAGATCCAGTGATGCTTTACAGCTAACACCCATACGCTCAACCACACCGGCATAGAGGCTTTTCATCTTCCCCTCAATCTCTCTCGATTCCTTATCAATCGCGGATTTCCGCTCTTTTAAGGCTAAATACTGGTCCAGGTTATCGCGTATTGCTCCCGGGAGGATTATTTCGTCCTCGTCTTTATCTCCAGGCCCAAAATGCCTCCTGATACTTTCCAGTATCAGCTCACCGCTTTCCACGTATGGAGGTTCCTGCTCTTTCTGGACATATTCATTCCAAAAATATGCCTCCTCATTGATAAGATCTTCTTCGAGATCATAGTCCCGCTCAATTTTTCGGATGACATACTCATTCTCATTATTTCCGAACAGACAGGCGATATAGACCACATTTAAGTTCATAACAGCCATGTAATGTCTGCACTGATACTCATAATTGAGCGGCACACAGTTATTTTCCCATTTGTCCTGACAATGATAGTTTGATGTTTTACATTCAAGGATGCCTGTGGTTCCGTCCGGGAAATCAATAAAAAAGTCCACATCGGCCAGTAAAAAAGGATAGAGCGGATGACGGAACATCTTATGGATTGGGTAGACTTTCAATCCTGTTTTATAAGAAAATATCTCTGCAACCAGTTCCTCCAGACGATGTCCAACGGATTTAGCCACCCAGTTATCCTCATCTTCATTGACTACCGGCCGGATACCCCGCTTGTCATAATACAGATCCCGGCCGGTACAGAACGGTGATTGACCCATAATGGCAGCTACGTCGCTCCCGCCAATTCCCAGCCTGCGGTATTCCAACCATTCCTTTTCAGTAAGCGTAGTCGTATCAACGACTACCTCTGGACTATAATTCAGATTCAAAAACATAAAATCTCTCCTTCCTCATGGTAAGAAAAAAGAAGAGGTCTCCCTCCTCTTCGTTCTTAATGTGATTGAACGTTTTTCACAGCCTGCATTTTTTACCACTTGATTTCTCCCGGAACATCAAATTCCTTCCAGTCCAAAGACAAAGCTCTGGCAAGTTTTTCTTCCATGGTGGCAATATGGCCTCCTGACTCCCCTTCGCACGTCAGCATAAAAATCACTTCTGACATCCCACAGTAAATTTCGTGGGCCGTGCAGCTTCCTGTTCCGTTCTGGGATATAAACAAATTCAAGGCTTCCGTGATATATCGTTTCGGAACCTTCACCTTTTTCATAATCCCAATCATGCAGTTTCCGGGATTGGTAATTAAAATACCCAGGAGCCTTGTCAGATTCTTTAATGCAGCCTGGTACTTTCCAAACAGCAGCCCCAGCTGCTTATCAAACTGCTCCAGTGTAACTCCATTTTCATGACTGAGCCTTAACGGATCACCCAGAGCAATGGTATTCTGCTTGGGGCCACAGAGCAGCATGGGATATAAATTAGCCCCGCTGGTACCGACATCTGATGTGGATACCCGGAGGGCCGCCTTCATATCATCCGAATCAAGGCCGCAGTTTTCCAGCTCTTTGCGGTACGCTCCCAGAAGTTCATCATTCCTGGAAAGTTCCCACAGGCCCGATGCCCTTGTGTGATCGTAAAAACCGCCTAAAAAACTTGCCCCAGGAAAAGTCTTATTTAGGAACTCCACTACATGAGCAAAAACCTGCTCCATATCCAGAATGGAGTAGTCGCAGCAATCTCCACCATGCACCGCAGATACTTTACCGTCTGAGATCCGCAACAGGGATTCTCCCTTTGTGATCTTCAGACAGTCGTTCAGTATCCGGGCGTATACATTCTTCTCCAGACGGTTTAACACCGCCCCTGAAATACCGGCGCGATCTAAGATCGTCTTAATCGCACAGCTTCTCACTGGGTAATACTTATCCTTGGCTTTCAGTACCAGCCTGGTATTCTCCATGGTATCCGTCAGAATACCGATATCCAGGCCCTCCTGCTCATACTGTTCCTTAAGTTCCTTTGCAATTTTGCTGTCCTCATCCGTGATTGCAACGAGCCGAAGATCCTTGGAGCGTTTCCGTTCCCATCTGGATCTTCTTCCAATCGCCTTCAGACAGTCGAAAAATTCGTCCTGCGCTTGAAACTGCCTGGAATAGTTGTCTGCATACATAATTTCATTCATTTGTTTTTCCACCTTTCTTATTTTGGTTTTTTATCCTTAAAGCACGTGCTTTTTAGGCAATAAAAAAGGGAATGAGCCAGCATAAGCATTTCTTACACTGTCATCATTCCCTTATACGTGTGGATACCCACAAGACAGGACCGCCCTTTCCCGGACCATAAAAAATGCCAGAAAAATACCAGTCATCATGGCGTTTTCCTGACATCACTACAATCTTAAACAACGTGTGCGGAACGAATCCTCCTGGCCTTTTACCCGCCAGAATACCGTCCTCCGGAGCACAAAAATCAATTACAAAACCATACTAACACAATATCTAATATGTTGTCAATATCATAGCGCTTTTTATAGTATCTTAAATTTTTAAAATATTTCAATAATTTGGATTTTCTCCCCCTCTTTATAAACAGTATGTGATTTTCCGAAGCTGGTAAGTAGCTTTTCTTTCAGCTTCAATATCACCCGCACTTTGATAACTGAAGAGCATATACCAGCATTTTATATAGGTTCCCTGGACGGCCTGGCTGTAAGCTGCGCCGCCCCTGGATTGAATCGTACACCGTACAGCCTGCTACGTGGCCGGGAAGGGCATAGGAAGGGGATGCAGGGAGATATGCGTTTAATAAACTTAGAAAGAAGGAATCTTCATGAATAATCCTAATGCAGATAATACAGTCTCGGAAGATTTCAAGAAATACTCGGTTGCAGAAATCGCAGATATGCTCGGATTGGGTAAGACAAAAACCAGAGAACTCTTGCAAAGTAAAATTCTCCCGGTGACCAAATTAGGGCGGGACTACTTTACTTCCCCTAAAGCATTGCAAGATTTCATAAAAAAGAATACTGGTAAGGAACTCTCAATTAAATAGATTACGGTTGTCACAAACACTATATCGTACTATAATAATCCTACAGCAAATATATGGCTTCCTGTAGGGTAGAGTTCATTGTACCTTATAGGAGAGCATACAATGAGTAAAACTAAAGCAGAAGTTAAATCAAAAGAACAGCCTCAATCGAAGCCGAGGCGAAGCAAAGGTGATGGATCACTCTTTAAAAACTCCAAAGGTAAGTGGGTAGCTCGATACAAAGGCAAAGAATTCACGGGAGATGTAAAAAGCGAAGTGAAAGCCAGAATGGATAAGTATAAAATACTTGTTCAAACTGGCGAAGCTGTCACAAGAAAGCTGACGGTTCAGCAATATGGAGAAAAATTTCTTTATCACAAAGAGCAGCAAAATAAACGCGGCAAATTTAAGAACTCCAGCCTGGACCGGCTTGAAAGGACATTTCATAAGCAGATAGAGGAGAGCGATCTGGCAAAGGTCTTGATGTGTAATTTAGATGGCTTACAAATTCAGGATTTTATTGATAATTTGTCAAGCAAGTACAGCATATCAACCATCAAGAAAGCATACCTCTTTTTGCAGGCTATGATAAGTTTCGGTATTGAAATGAAGGATCTACCCAAATCATACGACCCGTTGTCCATTGTCGAGTTGCCTGATGAATCTGTGCTGGAGGTGAAAACAAAAGAGATTGAGATAATGCCTGATGAGTACCTCCCCAAATTTAAGGAAACCGCTATGGCTAGAAATCCAGATGGTTCCCTGGCTTATCGCTATGGACCGCTTCTAGTCTTTGCCTTAAATACGGGATTCCGGGAAGGCGAATTGCTCGCACTTTCAAAATCAGGTATTATGACAGTCGATGGGAGGCGCGCATACCACGTCTACGAAACTGTCAGCACCGTAAAGAATCGGGATAAGGATGCCTCAACAAAAACAAAGCGTATTCTGACTGCTCCAAAGTATCCACGAAGCGTCAGGACAGTTCCCTTAAACAAGGAAGCAGAGTATTGTCTGGATTTAATGCTTGGCTACTATGAAACAAGTACAGTCCGGGATGATCTGATTGTAACAACAAAAACAGGATTACTCCCAACGGCCCGTAATATTCAGCTGACTCTAGATCGGATTCTGAAAAGAGCCGGACTGCCTCACTATGGCACACATGCCCTTCGGCATACGTTCGCTACCAGGCTGCTCCGTAAGACACAGAATCATCAGGAGCTGAAGGCCGTAGCCGAGTTATTAGGCGATGACTACAAGGTTGTGGTTAAAACCTATCTTCACACAGAGGAACAGGGAAAGGGCGGATTGGTTGATCTACTAACGGCCTAAAAAACTCCACTCTATTTCCACCTTATGAAACGATTTTATCCGATTTTTAACGATTTCTAACGACACTTGTTAATTTTACAAATTCAAGTACAATGAGAAAAAAATGAGATAGAGGCAAGGGTCTAAACTGTATAAATAGCACCATCAGACGTAACGCAGACAACAAAAAAACCTCGGAAAATCAAGGTTTCCGAGGTTTTGATGAGAGGCGACGACCGGATTTGAACCGGTGGATACTGGTGTTGCAGACCATTGCCTTACCACTTGGCTACGTCGCCGTATTTATTTTTTTATGTTGGCTGAGAGCCAGTGAGCAGGGTGTTGCAGACCCACGCCTTACCACTTGGCTATGTCGCCGTAAATATTGTAAAAAGTTGAAGTTCTAATGAATTTCAACTTTAGTGACCCCAACGAGATTCGAACTCGTGTTACCGCCGTGAAAGGGCGATGTCTTAACCGCTTGACCATGGGGCCTTATTAATTCGCATCTGATGCGTTAGAAATACTGATAAGTATTTCTAAACTCCCCGAGTAGGACTTGAACCTACGACAGCGCGGTTAACAGCCGCGTGCTC
>ERZ812616.595-NODE-595-length-49613-cov-15.200048_pt1 | contig 49613 bp, 31 predicted proteins | sample MGYA00376249_ERZ812616 | MGnify/ENA primary metagenome ERZ812616 (study PRJEB26924, sample SAMEA4378265) | human gut metagenome | biome: human gut; feature: human-associated habitat; material: faeces | place: China | collected 2013 ...
CTGATACGAAAAATTTTTCAAGTAGGTTTTTCGCAAAAGAAAAGAGGTGTCGCAATTTGCTAACACCTCAGTATCTTTCAATATTTTCATTGAAAAATTCCGCCCATAAAGGCTTTTTTGTTCAATGAACTTAGATTTTGCAATTTGTGCAGACCGTCTGCACAAATTCTATTCTGTTTCCTTTTCTTCGTTATCCTGCTGCTGAAGATAAAACATTGCCTTTTGGGTTTCAATCTCCGCTTTCAGTTCTTCTTTTGTCGGTAAGTATAATTTGTACTTGGAAGCAAATAATTGTTCATTGCCGTGCATAACAGAATAACGGGCAATATCATCATCTGTATCGGAACAAAGAACAATACCGATTGTCGGGTTATCGCCCTCACTACGTTTTAATTCATCATACATACGGATATACATATCCATCTGTCCTACATCTTGATGTGTTATCTTCTCTGTTTTCAAATCAATAAGGACAAAGCATTTCAGTATGTAATTGTAAAACACAAGGTCGATATAATAGTCCTGCTTCTCCGTATGAATATGCTGCTGTCTTGCCACAAAAGCATATCCCTTTCCAAGCTCCATCAAGAATTTCTGCAAATTGGAAAGAATACTTTTCTCAAGGTCACTCTCTGTAAAATCTGTATTCTGAGAAAAGCCTAAAAACTCCGCAACTACCGGATTTTTGATGAACTCCAACTTATCATTTTGATACGATGCAGTCAGTTCCTTCATTTCACTTTCTACAAGCTCTTTTTTCTGAGTCCCCAGCATACGGTAATAATACTGAGAAGAAATGTTCCTCTGCAAAGTACGGACACTCCAAGTTTGTTCTGCGGCTTCTTTCTCATACCAGTCACGAGCTTCCTCATCTTTAACCTGTAATAACGCTGCATAATGTGACCAAGACAGTAGTCCAACAGATTTTCCAGACGGTGTCTGGAAAATCTCAGGGTAAGTCTTATAGAAAGAATAAAAGCTGTACAGATTTGACTTTGTATAACCTTTTCCATATTCAGCCGATAATTCTTTTGCTAACTTTTTTATAATTTCAGCACCATATTTTGCCCTGTCCTCGCCCTGCAATTCTTCACTTGCGATTCTATAACCAAGGAGCCAATTTCTCTGTATCAGCGTTGTATTGACCGCCCGATATGCAGCTTTTTGTGAAGATTCAATAATCCCACACATATCCTTTAAAATATCATCGGTTTTAACAAAATTATCCATAAAATTATTTTGACCGATTTTTTCTAATTTATTCTCCATAGCCATCGCTCCTTTTGATGTCTGTTACTTGTACTCCTACATATTTTCAGCCAATATATCGTACTTATATCCCATATGAGAAAAATAATCAATAATAGGAACACCCTTACTAATGAGATAATTCCCAACAGCACATTCAAGCTCCTCTGATGAATATTTTCTATAAAAGCTATTCGGCTCTGCTTTTGTTCTAATCATCTGTCTGGTCAACGGAAACACAAAAGCAAACGATGTATCAAAAGATTCCCCAATTTCCTGAACTAAAAGACCACAAGATTGTTCAGAATCCCAGTTTATATCACAACTCTTAGCAACAACAGCCAAATGACCCTTATCTGTAAATTTAAGCCACAATACGTCGCTCACTCTTTCTAAATCAAATTTTTCTTTAATAACATCATATTTTTTATCATATCGGTCATAAGTTTTTCCATTCCAATGCGATGAACTACAATTATTATCTCTAACTAAAATTCCATTATCTATAATAATATGTTCTTTACCATCTAGCTTAATTGTATCTATTTTTATATTCTTCTCAGTAAATCTATTTTCCTCTCTAACAAGTTCCAAAAACTCATTAACATAAGAATAAACTTTAACAAACGAAACAGGCTCTAATTTCGCTTGCTTTAATGCTTTATCCTTTCGTGTTCTATCGAAAGAACAACATACACCCTTCAGCTTATATTCATTATTCCTTTTATCGAAATAATAACCCTCTATATCCTTTTTTAGATAATTCACTACATATTCATTCATTGCTTTCTCTCCAATCTCATTACATCAATATCTTACCCTCTTTTCCCATCTACACATTTTAATGCCTTCTATTCGCTTTCCTGCATACCCTCATCGGCTTGTGAAATCATCTGTCTGTACTGTTCTTTCACACTTTCCGGTGCAAGTATCTGTACCTTGCCATTAAAGCCAAACACCCAACCGAAAAAAGTCGGACTGGCTGATACTTCGGTCTGTATCCTGAAAGAAGTCATATCATACGCAAGGATTGTCACATCTTCTCCGAAACGGTCAACCATTGTTTTCATCAGACTGTTATCACATCGTAAATCCACAAGGACTTTCTCGCCTGAGAACATAAAGAATACTTCCTTTGTGTAATTCTCAATATCAAAATCATCAGGCATAGGAATAATATCCTTATCCAGTATCTCCGGCTTGGAAGCAATACGGTCTACCCTGAAATTGATAACCTTGCTTTTCTTCTCAGAGTATCCGAGAACATAATAATAGTCCCCACACCAGAGAAGTTTATACGGGCTCAGCTTATAAATCTCGCCCTTGTTCTTCAGAACCTTTTTCTTTAATCCGGTATAATCATAATACTGAAAAGAAATCTGCTTGCCTGCATTGATGGCGTCGTTTATAGCGTCGATGATGTAATATATCTGCTCATTATCCGGCTTAATTCGATTGACTACATAATTATTACGCTTCAACTTTGCCACCTGCCCCGGACTGGTCATCGTATGTATTTTCTCAATCAGCGTTTCGCTTTTCTTCTTTGTAATGAACTTCGATGACTCTACTGCATCTATCAGCAGTTTCAGCTCCGGCAGTTCAAACTTTCGGCTGGCTACAAAATACTTGCTCTGCGTCGAATGAATGGTTACAATATCCAGTCCATATTCCACAAGAGCTGCTATATCCTTCGTTATGGTTGTCCTGTGAGCAGAAATCCCAAATTCCTCATTCAAAATCCCGATGAGCTGCGTTGTAGAAAGCGGGTGTTCTTCATCAGTACGCTCCAACAAGATTTTCAGTAGATATAGTATTCTTGGTTTTGCTTCCATACATTTATCCTTTCTCGAACAGACTCACCGCAAATTACAGTAAATTTCACCCGATTTCTTTTAAAATACCCATCAGTACAAAACGAGCATTGTCATATTCATAGGAACAGGTAGACAGTGTAAGCAGTCTGTCCTCATCGGATACAGTTGTCCCGGAGGTAAACAAGGAATTATCCAGCGCTGTTTTCAGCAGTCCACTACGTTCCTCTTTCGTTTTCTCAAATTCATACACCTTTGAATCTGACGGTGTAACATATCCGGCGATCAGCTTCACTTTATAATTCTGCTTTGGTGTGAGCAGATACAAAACAGAATGTTCTTCGTAATATTCCTGCTTACTGTATTTAGGCAGAGAGCCGAACATCGTGTTGTTTTTCATATTATGACCGTAGATAATGGTATGCAGATCAGAACAATCGGCGGCGTTTCGGTAATCAATAAAAAGCGTTCCCGCTATATTCCAAGTACCGTCAAGCAGTCGGCGAAGATAATACTCGTTATCCTTGCTCTGTACTACCGGATAGTTGATTTCGGTATCCGGGCAATAGAGCCAAGCAATAATGTCCTTGTTTTCTTCCTGCAAACGCTCAAAGTCTACCGTAATTGGTGCAGTTTCAGAAACAGGCTTTATCGCAGATTCTGTTTGTCCATTCTCCGTTTGCTGTGTTTGTGGTGCGGTTTCTATCGCTTTATCAATCAGCACATCATTCTGTCTTTGACTGTCCTGTGTTTCTTTCCAATAATCATAAATGTGATATGCAGATAAAGAAAAAACAGTTATACATACAGATAAAATCAGGATTTTCCATACCTTTTTAATAGCGTAACACCGTCCTTATTTGTCTGCTTTTTTATCATGCACCTTAGTCAGCTCATAAGTTCCGCCGATTGTTCCTTCGCCACCGATGAGGGTGAGGGTATCGCCTTTGACACTAAACTCATAGGTTGCGTCATGTGCCGATTCGTTCACAAAGTCGATATATAGCTGATTGTCCTTGATTTCATAGGTAAAATCATAATCTGCAAGGGTGAGGAGCATTTCACCGCTGCCTTTGCCGTCAAATTCATAGGTAGTGTTGCTATCTAAATCCCAGGTGCCTGCAAGTGCGTCTGTCGCACCCGAACAGCCTTTTACAATCAAAATAATGGCAACAATAATCACAATCAGCAGGACAGAAGCACCGCCGATCAGCATACGGCGCTGGTTCTGTTTTTTCTTTTTCATTCTATTTCTAGAAGCGATTCGTTCCGACCGAGTTAAAGGTCTTTCCGAGTGCCTTTGCTCGCCGGGACTGATAGGTTGATAGTCTTGCATCGCTTTCTCCAATCTAAGCAGGAAGGCGGTAGCGGGAATCCCCGTCACCGCCCTTTGCTTAAAGGTCTATTGCTGACTTATTCAGCGTGTTCTTTTTTCTTTTTGTTGTAAGCTGTTATTCCCGTAACGCCAGCTGCCGAAACAAACAGCAATGCAAACCAAAGGAATATATTGCTGTTATCTCCGGTCTGCGGAGATTTTTCGCTGCCATTGGTATTTCCGGGCTTTGTTGTGTCATTAGGCTTTGTTGTGTCTGTCGGAGCAGTCGATGTTCCTGTTGCAGGAATTTCAACTGCCGAGCGTTTGTAACCGCAGATCTTGCATTCTTCATGCTTGGAACCCTTTTTGGTTGCGGTAGCTTCCTTGTCAACAACCCACTTGAAGCTGTGTGCTGCTTCATCCTTCTTATCTCCGCAGTTGCACTCATGCCAGTGATTATCTGCATTGGATTTCCATTCAGTACCATAGTCATGAATATGTCCACTACCTGCTGTTCTAACTGTCAGGTTAGCGTTTGCCTCACCGTCTGTGTAGACAAAGGTGATTGTATGACTTCCGTCTGTCAGCGTACCGAGATAACTTGCTTTCAGGGTAAGAACGGTAGAACCGGAAACGGCGGTATAATTGCTGGAATCAACAACTGAGCCATCCACCTTAATTCCCGTGAATTTTGCAAAATCATCATTGCAGGTAATTGTCACATCACTTCCACTTGCCTTGTTATATATCTGGTTATCTCCGGCGATGATTTTGAGTTCTGTTCCCGTTGAAGGAATAGGTTGTGTTTCCAATACACGATGACAAACCGTACATTCTTTATGCTTTGTACCGGCGGTGGTAGCTGTTGCAGGGGTATCTACAATCCACTCTCCTGCGGTATGAGCCGATTTCGTGCTTTCGATAATCACGCCACAACCTGCAACTGTACATTCATGCCAGTGGTTAGTATCATCAGACTTCCATTCTGTGCCTGCGGTATGTCCGGGAGCCGGAATCTTCACACTGGTTTTATCGGTAATTTCTACCGATCCTGTTGCATCTGCGAACCACTTGTCACAGCCATCGCAGGTGTAGTATGCGGAATTGCCCGCAGTAGTGCAGGTGGCAGCTTTCGCAGCAACCAAAGTCAGATTGTGAGTGTGTTCTTCGTTTTTATTTTTGTAATAATATGTAACAACCGTTCCGTCCGAAACAATAGGCTTATTCAAGCCGTCAACCTTTATAAATTCATAATCATAAAGTGTTTTTGCCGGTGTTAAATCAAGCTTTGTGCCGTATGGCACGGTAAATGTTCCGCCGGCAGTGTTTGGAATTTCAGAGCCGTCCTCAAATTTATACTGAATTGAAACGGTTGTGTAGCGCTGTGTTTCCGTATTGTCGTCTGCAAGCACATTTCCGTTTTCATCGAGCACCTGAAATGCCACGGTATCGCCGCTCTTAAGCTGTGCATCAGACGGAATTTGATAAATAAGCGAGCAACTCTTTAAGCCTGAATTAAAGTCGCTTTTGATGTGATCCAAAGCACCGAGCGGCCAGAAATTTGCCTTATCATTCCAAACAGGAATGTCAAAGGTTTGTACTGTTTGAAGCGGATTCCCCGATGAATCGGTCGCAACGCTTCCGTCGGAGTGCTTAATCCACATTTTGAATTTTAATTGTCGTGCATTTTTATCTGAAATGTTTTGAATAACAGTTCTAAGCTCGATTTTTTTACCGTTCATATTAGTATTAAATCTGCTTTTGCTGTTGCCGCTCAAAAGTCGGTCATTGCGATTATATGTGTAATTATAATATGAACTTGTTTCAAGGTCGGTAAAATCAGACGGCTTTGAGTAAGCGCCCGTATATTCCTTAACCTCGGGAGTTGCAACATAAAGGTCTACATCCTTAACAAGCTGAGACATTCGCTTGAAGCCCTGCAAACGGCAAACCTCACAGAATTGATAGTTTGTGTCTCTCATTATGCACTCATAACTTGAAACAAGCATTTTTGAGCCGTAAGCATTGCGGCAGGTATATGTGTTTCTAAAACCTAAAAGCTGTCGCCATTTTATCTTTTCCGGGTCTTCAACCGAGGAAAGATTGAGTGATTTAAGTTCCTTATCGTCAAGCAAATATCCGTTACTGTATTCATCACCGAGACCGAGCAAACCGTGTCCAAACTCGTGTGCAAAAGTTTTTGACGCACGATAACTGTCTGATGGCGAAATGAAATAATGGAAGCCGTATTCACGGTTATTATAAGCACCGCCGAAATCTGATTTTGTGTTTACAACCATAGCGAACTGAGCAATATAATCGTGAACATAATAATAAGGCTCATATTCCGAACCGGACGGAATTGTGTTTGGATCACACTTTTTTTTGATATGAGCATCGTGAATTTTCTCGATAAATTCAGGACCGATACATCTCTCAAAAATATGATTTTTCCACTGACTTCCGTGGAGATTATTAGAAATAACAGGCGAATTATATTTGTCGACTATAACATCAAAGAAGGTGCTTCCACCATTGTCAAAAGTCGATTCGGAAGCTGTGCAAAGAGCGTAAACATTGAATCTGTCGGCATAACTGCGATACGGTTCATATTTCATAGCGTCCTGCCAAAGTCGTTTGACATCATTGATGAATTTGCCCTGCTGACTTTTTGTGTATCCCTCGCCGCAAACGACAACAACCATATTTTCCGTGTCGCTGCGTGTTTTTTGGATGGTATAAACAGGGATGGTAGGATTAGAATATTTTCCGTCATTTGAATACCACGGGCCGAGGGTGAGCTGAATGCTTTGCTCGGTGCTGACATTCCAATCGGGATTTGCGTCCTCGGCAGGTTCCGAAATTGTATAATCATCCTCTTGCTTATTTGGAGCAGAGCCGATATAAGGACTGCTTTGTGAGCCGCTGCCGGAAGTTGTAACAAAATATTCGGAATCGAGATAAAATGCAGGTCTTACGCCCAAATCGGAATACCACGGAGCATAACGACCGACCTGACCCGATGAACTGATATAACGCATATCGTGATTGCAATCGGTAACAGGAGTGCGAAGCCAATAAGGCCAAGCCATACCGTCATTATTATACGCAACATAATAACCTTTGAGATTTTTCCACACGGCATTAGCCTGCTTTACATCAAGAAGAAAAACCTTTTCGGTTGTAGTTTCAAAATATGAACTGTCGTAGTTTGCCACCGCTTCCGAAATATCGGTGTAGTATAACAAATCCGAATTTGCGTCTCCATCAACTATGCCCTTGTTGTATTCGGGATGAGAAACGAGAGAACGCTGGGTAACGGTTTTCATTGCCGCAATTTCAGATTTTGAAAAAGCGTTGAGAAAACCCGCTTTTTCGTTGTACGCTCCCACACCGCTTACATATCCGTCTTTCGGAGGGTTGCCGCAAAGCCAATCGACTTTGCCTTCAGCTGCGGTCGAATTTAACCAAGAACGCATATTGCTGTCTTTCCAATAGTTAGAACCGTAATCATCACGCTTATAGCTTCTGCTGTGTGATTTTGAATTGCTGTTGTCATTTGTTTTGGCATCATATGCAAGGGTGTCAACAATTTTGTCTGCAAGCATAAGCGGTCCGTTATTGTCAATGCTTACACATCGCCAAAGAATTGAGGCATTGTTATACACGCCCATTTTAACATAGTCGCCAACTTTAATATCGGGCTTTGATGCCGCCTGAATGGTCATCGGCAAAACGGAAATTGCCATGTACAATGCCAAGAATATTGCGGTTATTTTTTTCGTCATTAAGGAACTTCCTTTCTAAGCTATATATTTGCTTTTATTATATTGCAAGGTGTTATATGTGTCAATGAAAATCCAATTATTTTTGTTAATTTTACAGCCGACACATTTAATATTACACGAAGAAGAAAATCTTATTAAATATGCAAAAAGGCTTCTACCCAAAACAGGGCAAAAGCCTTAAAAATTATGCGATTTTTAGGTTTAGTTGCAAGCCAAGGGGGACTATTTCATCTGCCCGAAAACACGTTTTTGAAAAAAGTGTTGCAAAAGCGGTTGAACACAAAGATTTTCATATCCGATAAGCCTGAATTTTGCGGCGCAATCGGTGCGGGATTGTTTGCCGTTGACAGCGACAGATTGTTGGAAAGGCTCGAATGTAACGCCTTGAACATAAACCCGAAAAATCTTGTGATTTTAATCGGAACGAATGACATCGGCATAGGAGTTCCGACCGAGTACACCTTGAAAAATATAAAAGAAATTTTGCAAAGAACGCAGACACTTTGCTCGAATACCGCCGTAAAAAGCAGTATCCGGGCATAAAAAGCCTCAAAACACAAATGTTCCGAGGATAGCAGCAGGTTCAAAATTGAATCCGAATGTAATCGGATCACCGTTAAACTTACATTTTATGTTAATCCACGAATAACTTTCTCTGATAAGTCTGCTGAATAATATTCAGCCATACCTTCAAGTACGTATTCAAGAATTATGCCTTTTGAGCCTTCGCTAATGTTTTCGTTAGCGGATATAACCTTAACTCCGTTTTTTCTATTGTCCATTTTTTACGGACTTGTTCAAAATCGAATTCCATCCTTTTTGTATGTCTTATCACTTTTAGGCTTGTATGAGAATTTTAAGAAATGTTTTTTAAAATCTTTGATTTCTTAACAGTGCTTACGGTTGCCTGAATTATCGGACCGGAGAGCCAAACGGTGGCAATTGTGCAAATTCCGAATTTACCGCCAAGCAAAACGCCGATAATTACCATTATAATATCAAGAACCATTCGTACGATTTTGATTTTCCACCCGTTTTTTTCGGCAAGCGAAAATGTGACTGCTTCATATGAGCCCCTGCCGAAATCAGCGGCGGAGTAAAGCCCCGTTCCGAACGAAAATATAGCAATGCCAAGCAGCATTATAACAAAATTAACCGCTTTAATATCTGTATAATGCTGAATTTTTGTGAATACATCCACGAAAAAACTGTAAATGATTTGGTAAAGAATTGTGCCGACATTGATTTGCTTTCTGTCATAGAAAAAGGCAAAAATTATCATTGCCACAGCCACAACAAGCGACGATGTGCCGATTGACATACCTGTCACATTCGTCAGCCCTTGCCACAATATCGCAAGTGTTGCGCCGCCGAAACCTGCGCCTATTGCAAGCGTAATTCCGTATGCGGATATTATTGATCCGATAACAATCATCAGCGTTTTTGTTGCATATTTTTTAAATTTCATATTATCGCCTACAAAAAAATAAGACTGTAAACTCTGCTGTTGTGTTCAGAAACAGCAAAATTTATAGTCTTCATCAGCCGAGACAGCTTTATTTTTTTGATTATACACCCGAGATTTTATAAAGTCAACGGTTATAAATATGATTTTCTGTATTCGCTCGGAGTTTTTGCTCATTTCAATTCGTGTTACGATTTTGATTTGAACGTTGTCTCTCAAAAGTCTCTGCCAATTGTGTATCACAAGTTTTCAACAAATTCGTATGAGGAATTGCAAACCTTACAATGAGGTGTCGTTCGAACACAAAGTCTACTACTTTATTTTTCTATTTTGCAATCTCTATTGAAAAAGTACTATTGTTATTAAGCGCCGGCTTAAAGCAAAGCAGCTCCACAGCCTTTGCGTATACTCCATATATCAGCACTTTATTCACCTGCGATTGAGATAATTTTCGTTCGGTTACAGTATGTATTCCATCATTCTTGTCTTTGTTTTCAGTCCCATTTTTTCATAGAATTTTTCTGCCGGAGTGTTCCCTGTCCATACATTCAGTGTTACTTCGTAGCAGTCCATCCTTTTCGCCTCTTTTTTGACGTAATCAAACAGAGCCTCGCCGATATGCTTTCCTCTTTGTTCCTTATCTACGCACAAATCGTCGATATACAGTAACTTGAACGGTACTGTATTGTTAGAAACAGACTGTTCCTGTAACTGACAAAAGGCATAGCCCACACAGATGCCACTGCCGTTTACGGCAACATAAATCGGCTTTTTGTCATCATTTATCATTTTCACCAACTCGTCAGTCGTGTATTTGGTGGTGCCGGATATAAAAATATCAGGGCGTATGTCGGCGTGTATTTGGAGCACCTGCTTCAATAACTCGATAATCCTCGGTATATCCTTTTCTTCCGCTCTTCTGATATTCATACTGTATTAGCTCCTAATGAATAAATTTTCGAATTTATTATATAAAAATTATTCTTGTCAGTCAATTTAAAAGTTAATACCTGAATATACTCCGTAGTGGTCGGACACATACCCGTTGTTCAGGTCGTTCAGCACGGTATAATCTACTGCTTTTCCGTCGGTAAATATAAAATCGATAGGCTCATTACCGGTAGAGCGATAGCCCCACTCTTGATATGTGGCCGTCTTTTTTGCTCGGTTCGTGCAGTCGTTCAGCTTGGACGCAACGAGCTTATAAGCCGATCCGTCTTGGGTTTCGTTGAAATCACCGGTCAAAACGGTGCAGTCGGTATTGTTGTATTTTTCTTTTAGCTCATTGAGTTTGTTCATAACTACATTTGCACCGAAATCAGCTGCCTGCTCCGATGCGTTATCCAGATGAGTGTTCATAAAAATGATGTTTTTGCCGTTCTGCTTATTCAGCAGAACAACATAGCTGCAAATTCGGTAGCATCCGGCTTCACAGTGATTACCGTCTTTGTCGGTGTAGGTGTATTTGCTTTCCTTTTCGGGAGTTTCGCTGAGCCAGATTGTGTTCTTTTCCACAGCGGAAAACTTGGTTTTGTTCCAAAATACAGCATTCATTTCGCTGTTCTTTTCTTCGCTGTCGCCGCCTCGCTTTACTCCGTAGTTTTCATAATCCGGCATAGTAGATTTGAGCTTTTCCAGCCAAATAGAATTCATTTCCTGCGTGCCGATTATGTCCGGTTTTATACTGTTCATATAGCTTGCAAATCGGTCGCAGCGTTCTGCACTTGAAGTTCCGTCTAATTTTTCACCAAAAGCGGCAGCAACATTGAATGTTACTGCGCTTATGTCGCAGTCAGCGTTTTTCGGAGGTGTATATGTCACTTTAGGTGAGCGATAAACGAAGCAAGAAGAAGCGATAACAGCACCGACGATTAACAGAGCCACTACGGTATTGTAGGTATTGACTCTCTTTTTGTGAACTGCGTTCTGCAAAATGAATCTAATGAAATATATCAAAAGAGTCAAAATCAATCCCGCCTTTGCCCTTGCGCCAAAGCCGACAGAGCAAAATGACATCAGTACCGTCACACCGAAATTTACGCTGAATGCAATAATATCACGCTTGTATCCGCTTTTGGCAGAAGTGAAGAAGGAGCAAATTATTTCTGCAATACCAAAAATCACAACACAGAGTATTGCCGACACAGCAAACAGATATGCCCTGTCGCTCAAAATGGCGGTTAGGTCTATTCCGTGGTTGTGTATGCTTGCCGCAAAAGTGATTAACGAAACATTTTTGTGACCTGCATAAAACATCGGCAGGCACAACACAGCAAGGGATGCTAAAAAAGAGAGCAGCCGCATTATGTGCCACGGGGTTTTAGCCTCAGAATCTTTTAATATGCTTCCGAATTTTTTGTTTGTTTTTGAATGATTATCCATTTTTATTCTCCAAAATAAACAGTAGCGTTTCTGTCGCTGTCCGCACCTCTGTTTACCAGCGGCAAAACAACCTCACTAATACTCGATAGGCCGATTGAATTGAGCTTTTTACCGAATGGTTTTGCAAGACGGTCGGCTTTCTTCAACACTGAACATGTCATTTTGTATTCTGTGGAGGAAGTAGGTATGTTTCCGTCGCCTCTGTAAAGATTTGCCGCAATGTTGATAACAAAGGGGACTACTTTTTTTGAGCTGATTTTGCTTATTTCGCTCTTGCTTACACCGCTCGAAAAACGAACGAAGTGCCATACCTTCCCGAATGTAAGATGATTTAGAAATTTAGCAAAACGGTGAATAATGGGCTTGTATTTTTTACTCGTTTCCTTAGAGATACTCATGCCTACGGCAAAGTCTGCAAAATTGTCGTAGTCATATTCGGCATCGTACAGTGCTTTTGATACAACGCCCAAAAACAAGTCTTTTGTGTACTCCTCGAGGGCAAGCCCGTTTGTATCGATGCTGTCTGCGCAGTCTGCACAAATGGTTTTTATTTCTGCCTTTTTCTGTTCTTTGTTCAGCACTATTTGGCGATAATACGGCGGAAATCCCGTTAATGCCGCTGTAGAAATGTCATAAAACTTTTTGTTTCCTATTTTGCAATAAGAAATGTTGTGCATATGCGTGTGACCGGTAAGCACAAAATCAAAGCCTAAGTCGGAAAGCTGCTTCCTGCGCAGCTCATAGTCATTCAGCATATCACCCTTTGCAACAGCCGCATATATAGGCGACGGCGGCACAAGAGGGTGATGTGTCATTGCTATAATGTATTGACCGTCTCTTTTTGCATTGTTCGCTTCTGTTTTTACCCAGTTCATCAGTTCGTCGCTGAATCCGCAATCGGGATCGCCGTAGTCATCGTTGAGTGCAAACAGGCGGTATCCGTCTGCAAGCTGTGCCACATACGACATTGTGCTTTTGTGTTTTGCGATGGCGTTGTTATAGCCAAAATCGCCGTAATATTTCAAAAGTTGTGTTCGTTTTACTGACTCAACCTCTATATACTTGTCGTTTTTGTCTATGCCGTATGTGGGCATACGAGGAGTGGTATAGTCGTGGGTTGCGGTTATGACATACACTCTCTTGCCCTTTTGCTGCAGCTTTTTCAGAGCGGCTTTCATCTCGTCGTGAGAGGTCCTTTCGCCGTTATATGTAAGGTCATCGCTTATGAGAACAATGTCCGGCGTATCATTTTTGCACAAGCAGTCAAAGGTGTGCTCAACGATTTCTTCGCTCCTGCTGAAAAAGAGCTGGCCCTGCTTTGGCTTTTTGTTTTTGTCAAAGCCGTCCACAAAATTCTTTTTTGAATAGTAATGGGTGTCGCTGATAACCGTGAATTTCAGTTCATCATTCATTCTTCTTTACCTCTGTTATTGGCTTTTATGAACTCGTCTTTGTCGTTTAGATTCCATACACATTTACCTAAGATGTATTCAGCCTTTTCTTTCTTGCTCATTTTGAATGTAAAAGGTCTGTTGTTTTGGATTTCGTCATAGACAGGAGCGGCGAGAGTTGCTTTTCCGTCGTGCAGTGAGCAAGCCGCCAAAATTACAATGTCGCTGTCATTAGGCAAAATGACGGTGCTGTTTTTAGGCACATCAAATTCGACAATGTAAAAGTACATGCTTTTTGCAATTTCATCCTTGCCGTTTTTGTGACAATGGGTTGCTTCATATGCGATTTTGCCTTTTTTGATATATGCGGTTTCACCGAAGTCGTACAAATCCCATCTTGCAAAACGCTCAAAGCAGGAATTTACCTTTGCCTTTACTTCTCTGCCGTTTATGACAAATTCGGCGTCTTTATCCCCGACCAATGAGGCACAAAGTAGTGCAATTTTGCTGTCTTTACTGCCCGTATTTATCTTTTGTGCAGAGGGAGTAAGAGCGTTGTTTCCATTCTTGTTAATGATGAATTTGTATCCGTTTGAATTGATTTCATCAGGCACAATTTCAAACGGAACAGTATAGTCATAGTCGCCGCATTTGCCTTGCTTTGTGATAATATTTTTGTCGAGAGGCAGTTCAATCGGTACAGCCTTTTCCGCTTTTACCTTTTCACCGCTCTTTAGCTTGAGTGCAAAACTTTTGATTTCGTATGGTTTAAAGCTTGTAATAAGTTTTCCGTCCTTTATTTCAGCCTTGCCCTTGTATTCTTCACTTGCAAAAACTTCTTTTGCATCCTCTATGCCGTTTCCGAGTGTGAGTGAAAATTTGTTTATGGTTTTGTTTGCGCCCTCATTGAGCCTTACGATAATTTCATCGCTGTTTTCGGCTTTTTTGATAGCACGAACAATGACATCATTGGAAGAAACACTGCCGAAAGAATAATTTGTACCCAAAGCTCCGTTGTGCTTTTTGCAAATATATGCAGTCATAGGAGTAATAAATTTTCGTGCCTCAAGCTGTGTGTCTGTGCCGACATCTCCCTTGTGGCTGAAAATTGCGAATGAATATCTGTTGAGCCCCAAGTCCATCATTGACTGCATGGAGTCGATTCGATAGTTGTGCTTAGGCGTGTGCAGAACGGTAAATCTCAGCGTGCTGTCGTTGAATTTGTCCCAGCCGTATTTACATTCGCTGATTACGGATACACCGCTTTTTCCGTTTTTGTCTGTAATGTCTGCCCAATTTTGAGCAGGTACCTCATAGAGTTTGTCGCACATATTCTGCCTTTTTATTGCACCGAGTCCCAGGTCAAATGTGGCTGTGCCGTTGCTTACATTAAAGCTGAATTGCTCTTTTGCCAATGTGCGCAGAGACTGCCATTCTATTTCGGAATATACCTCTACACATTTTCCGCCGTCCGAAAGTGCAATAATGTTTGTAAAGGTACTCTTTTTGTCACGCTGTGTAACCTTGAATGCGACACGGCATGGGCCGTTTTCGATTATTTGCATTTTAGATTTAACGGGGATTCTGTCTGCCGCATTTTTGTTTTCGTTATAATCCATTTCCCACGCAGGCCAAACGCGTGAGCCGTTGTACTTGAGCAGCCCGAGAGAAACAGGCTCTTTCAGAATTTGGAAATTGTTTTGTTCCTTGTCAATAATTGACTCAATATCGCCGTTTGGATTTAGGGTGACGATATACTTTTGATTTTCCATTCTGTTCTTTGAGATGAAAACAGCACTTTCTGCGTCGCACGGTATATCGCTTACTCTCGCATCATAAATTCTTGTACCGAGACTCTTTACATCTGCAATGAACAGAATTTCGGTATAAGTGTTGGTTCGGTTTATAACTTGACTCTTAATCTCGTTTCCGTCATCATCGAACACTCTCACATTTTTATTGCCTATACCGCTCAGTCGGGCAGTTACGGTCTGCTGCCTTTGGGACTCAATCGGGTTGTATACCATAATAGGTGTACCCTTGCAAAAATCTGTTTTCATATTCAGCGCCAGTGCCGATGCAGAAGCTTCCAGCTCGTTTGCAAATTGATTCATTGACACGGCATAGTCGTTCCATGAACGCCTGTAAACTCTTTGGCAGCTTGTACCCGGAATATCATCGTGGAATTGGTGAGCAATGAATCTTTTCCAGGCTATGTCGATAGCACTCTTGTTATATTCTTTGATGCCGAGATAAGATGCTGTTACACTTGCTCTTTCTGCAATGTCAGCCAGTTCCTGACATCTTCTGTTCCAGCGTTTTCCCACCGCTCTGGAAGTGTAACCGCCTACTGCGTGGTCTTTCATGACCAGCTCATTGTTCCAGACAGGGAGCTTCGCCTTTTGCTCCGGTGTGAAATTTTCGTCAATATCGTGATAAATTCGGTCGGCTGAAGATGCCAAAACCTCAATATCACTTCTGTTGTTTTTGCTTATTTCTTCTTCAACAAATTTTACGCTTTCTTCCTTGGGTGCGCCGCCACGGTCACCGATTCCGTGGAAAATATAAGTCATATCGAGATCGTATTTTTCATTTTCTTTCAGTTTGTTTTGGACAAAATCCCAGTCACGCAATTTTTTGAGCGTAAAGTAGTAGTCGTGTGGATTTACACTCGCATATATCTCGTTGCCGTCTACGCCTCTCCATCGACCTATGTCAAACGGCACTCCGTAGGCACTGCCCCAAGCGAGCTTTTGGGTGGTGAATCCCATCAGATTGGCGTGACTTGCGATGCTCGGCAATGCCCAGCCGAAGCCAAAGCAGTCCGGCAAATATATATCAACGCTTCTTTTTCCGAATTTTTTGTCAAAATATGAGTTGCCGAAAAGAATGTTTCTAAACAAAGCCTCAGGTGACGGAATGTTTACGTCTCCGTTTTCAAATGATGAACCGCAAACATTCCATCTTCCTTGTTTTATATATTCTTTCATTTTGTCAAAAAGTTCCGGATAATACTCCTCCATCAGCTCGTATCTGTATGAGCCTTCAAATGAAAAAGTGTATGTAGGATATTTTTTGAACAACTTGAAGTTGTCAACAAGTGTGTTGTAGATATATTTGCTTACGGTAGTTTCAAAGTCCCAGCTCCAAACGGTGTCGAGATGTGCGGTTGCGACTGTATAGATTTTCTTTTTATTGCTCATTGTTTTTATTTTCCTCGATACTTTTTTTATACTTTTTGTGTAGGTACAATGTGAGTATTTGGAGCAGAATTACTGCTGCCGCCCCTGCAAAAATGCTTGCCCCGTTTATAACAGCGGCTGTGCTTAAAGCTATAAATGTGCAGATTTGTATGCCCGACAAAATGATATTTCGCTTATATCCGTTTTTTGTATAAGAAAACAGGGATATAACCGCACAAACCAGCGAAGTCAAAATAACTGCCGCAAATGATATAAAGCAAAGCAACATCGCTTTGTTTTGGAACACCGATGCGGAATCCGAAATGATACTTTTAATTATTGATATAAGATTTATGCCTGCACCGTTCACTTTATATACAGGTATCAGCAGTGCGACTATTGGCAGAAAAAACGATATGAGTCTGACGATTGCTATGGGCGAGCCGATGGAGGACTTCTTGAGTCCGTTCAAAAAATTATCGAATCGTTCCCATTCTTTTTCTGCCCTTATTTTGTCGTTTTCGAGCCTTTCGTCAAAGCCGTATTGCACGATATTCACGCCGCAGCTCGGACAGTTTGGCTTGAGATAAAACGGGCTTAACTTGGCACCGCATTTAGGACATTTGTTACTCATTTTCGTTGCCTCCCATCGCCTGAACTTTTGCTTTTTCTTCTCGTCTGTTTTTTAAGTCTTCACGAATTTGCTTTAGCTTTTCGCCATTCAGATTGTAGAATGCGTACGGAATAAGAGTAATGAGACCTAACAGCTTAGGTATCAGAATAAACAGCGCCCATATCCACAAGTCAGTATGTTCTCCTTTTACGGCTACCGAATTACCGACTGTGTCTTTAGTGAAAGTTAACCCTATCAGAGGCAGCAGTGCAGTACCGATAGAGGTGGACAGAGAACCGGTCAGCTTGCCTACAAAGGTGAGTACGGAAAAGCTGACTCCCTCATTTCTTTTTCCCGTTTTCCATTCCATATAGTCTACCGTGTCGCCTATCATCTCAGTAGGAATGACATTGTTGACAGTTTGGAAAAAGGCAAAGAAAAAGTTTTGGAGCATAAGCAGAACAGAGATGGCAACAACATTTGTTTTATAAAATCCGAGGCCGCAGAAGAATACTGCCGTGCCCAAAACAGCGTTGAAAATAATATTCATCATAACTATATGCTTGTTGTCCATTTTTTCTTTCAGCTTTGGTATCAGCAAATATGATATAAAGCCAAGCAGAGTACCCGGCAGAGTTATCCACAAAACAGCAGAGTTCAGGTCGAGTACCTCCGAATAGTAGTAGGTCTGAAAAACATTTGATATACCGCCGAGACTTCCGAGCACATTCGCAACAATAATTAGGAGCAGCGGCTTGTTTTTAATGAGAACTTTGAAGTTATCAAGCAGTGACGGCTCCTTTACGCTTTGACTTACTCTTTCTCTTATTTTCAGTCCTGCAAGAGAGAACAGCCCCATACCGAACACACCTGCTATACAAGCGAGAATCAAAAAGTCCTGTGCAAGTGTGATATTCCAAACACCTTTGTTACTGAAATCCATCATAACCACAAGCATTGTTGTCGAAAGGCCGCCGATAAGGCCTGACAAAAATCTTGCAGTTGAAATAACCCTTGTTCTGTCACTCGTCGACGGCGAAATAGCCGCACTCATACTCCAAAACGGAACATCGCCGAGAGTATAAAACAGTTCCCATATAAAATAGGAAACATACATATAAATGATTTTTACGGTTGTCGATTTTGCATCTGCCAATATTTCGGGACCGGCAAACAACATAATCGTAGTTATTGCAAGAGGCAGCGGCACAAACAAAAGATAAGGCCTCAGTTTGCCATATCTCGTTCTCGTTTTGTCAATTATTCCGCCCATAAGCGGATCGTTTACTGTGTCCCAAATGCCCAGAAACAAAATCATTGTTGACACTGCAGCAGGAGGAATTTCAAAAACCTTTGTAAAAAACAGCGAAAGGTATCCGCCGGCTATCAGATTGTATCCGAACACCTGACCTGCATTTGCAAGACCGTATGACAGCGTTTCTTTTACGCCTACATACCTTGTTTCTTTATCCATAAAAATTGCTCCGTTCAATAATTTTTATCCGGTTTTTTATTTCCATCCGCCGCAATAGTTTTTATTGTGCTCTATAAATTCATCTACAAGTTTTACCGCTATCGAATAGCTGTTTACGAGAGGGTGGAGTGTAAGCGCCTGAATTGCGGCAGAGCGGCTCCGCTCCCTTATTGCTTTGGAGGAGAGTCTTTCATAGTTTTTAACTCTGCGTATCAGCTCGAGATTTTGCTCGTCTACCTTGCCGATACGGTGCGGTGTACAACCGTTTTTATCGACATCACAGGTGATTTCGACCACATCGTCGTTCCTTAAACCGTCAATAGAGCCGTCGTTTGGAATACACATAATCATAGTACCCTTTGTTCCGCTTTGAGCAATTTCGATAAACTTGAGTGCAACGCCGGCATATCCGCCGTCATCTTCTTCGTAAATGTCAAAGTGCCATGGCTGAGTACGCTTTTCACCTGTTTCACTTGCCATATAACTGCCCTCACGCATACCGTACCATTTGCTGAAAATCTTTAAGCAGTTTTCAAAATCGTTTTCTATATCCATTTGCGACAGTTCCGTCGTCATGGATTTATTTATATCTCGTATTTGTTCACCACGGGTTTGGTCGGCTTTGAGTATGTTTTCAACAGCTTTTTCACGATAGTAAAAATAATAGAGATATTCGTTCAAAACGCAGCCTCTGTCTCTTAGAAGCTCCTTTTCAAAATAACGCATATCACTCTTTTTATACGCCTCGTCATTTTCGATCAGTTCCGGCATTATTTCTCTGCCCTTTAGCTTTATACTCTTGAAATATGACAGGTGATTAAGGCCGTAACATTCGCCCGTTATGTCATTGGGACTTTCGCCGTACATGAGTGCAAAGGTGCGAAGCATTCCCGATGGAGCGTCGCATATTCCGTATGTAAAATCATATCCCATATCACGCAGGGTTTGGCTCACTACACCGGCAGGATTTGTAAAATTAAAAACTTTTACATTGGGTTTTGAAAATTTTTTGATAAGCTCGCAATATTCGGCAAGAGCCGGTACGCTCCTCATTGCAAAAGAAAGTCCACTCGCTCCCGTTGTTTCTTGACCGAGGACACCGTGATTGAGTGCGATTCTTTCGTCCTTTGCTCTCATTTCATCTTCGCCTACACGGATTGTGGTTATAACATAGTCGGCATCTTTTACTGCTTCAATGCTGTCCGTCGTCAGCATAAATTTCATTTTAGGACAAAGGAGATTTGCAACATGACTCGCCATACCGCCGTAAATTCTTAATTTTTCTTTGTTGTTATCCATAAAGCAAAGCTCGTCTATCCGCAGCTTTTCTGCTTTTTGTGCTATGCTTTTTGCGAGGAACATTGAGCGGACTCCGCCCCCTCCGATGACTGTTATTTTCATATACATATACCTCCGGCTACTGTTCTATACACCTAATTATAGTATTGTTGTGCCGCCAATAAAAGAATATAATACGACAATAAATTAAATATTGTGTCGTATTATATAAAGTTTTTATTGAAATAAATTTCGATTTGTATTATATTGTTTGTATAGACAGAGAGGACTTTAATATGATTTTATCATTTAATTATAACGGCTGCCGAATTCAGCTTTTCAAAATATTTTCAGATACGCTCGATTCCGTGGTTCAGATGCATTCTCACGCAAAAAACGGGTACGAGATTCATTATATTGCCAGGGGCAAAGGTGTACTCGAAACAGAAAAAGACCGGTATGACATAAAGAAAGATTCTCTCTATGTTACCGGTTCCAATGTGCTCCACAAACAACTTTCCAGCAAGGATGCCCCGGTGTTTGAAATCAGTGTTTATCTGAAAATTCTCGGCAATACCGATGATGCGGCAATACGATTTTTTGCCTCCAAGTTTTTTTGGATAGGAAAATGCAGTCCTCAGCTGCGTAGGATATTTAATCAGCTCGTCTCCGAAAATTCAAAAACAGGTCTGTGGAGAGAAAGCATTCTGTCCGCCCTTACCCTACAGATGATTACGGAGATGACACGCCTCTACTATCCCGACAATGCCAGCTCTCTGCTCCCTCCCGAAGATTGCGACCTGAATGAAAATCGCTCATGGATACTCGATACTCTTTTGCTGGAGGATTGCAGTGATGTAACCCTTAATGACTTTGCCAGAGGGATGGGTGTGTCACCCCGTCAGGCAGAAAGAATTATCAAAGATTATTACGGTTCATCTTTCAGAAAGCTGCGCTATGAATCAAAGATGGCTATGGCAGCATCGCTCCTTGAGAGCGAAAACATTACTATAAATGAATGTGCCGCAAAATGCGGCTATACGAGCCTAAGTTCCTTTGCCGCTGCGTTTAGACGAAAATTCAATATCAGCCCAAACGAGTATAAAAAATCTATAATTGCCAAACGAGACAATTCCAAATTATAACTCTCCACCGATTTTTCTTCTTATTCCCAGCTTGTCAGCAATGAGCATCAAATTGTTCACGTCTCTCTAGACGAGCCTGCCGTTTTTGTTCGGAGGCAGATTGATTACCATAAGATTGTTTGTCTTTTCGAGAATATGGTAGTTGTTGGCTATTTCGTCTGCGTCCTACAAAATTTTGCTGTCGTATTCGTCCGAATAGAAACAAACTCCCTCCTTGCGTGAACATATTGTTTGTTCAAACGGCATGATTGTTTTTATAACCTACAACATAACGACCTTCCCATCTGCCGTCTTTTCGTTTATGAATACCGCTTCCGTATTTGGACATTTGATTTACTCCTTTCACTTTAAAATAAGAATAAATTTCACATAATTGTTTTGAGATAAATTAACTGTATTTGATAGAAAAACTAAAACATTTATATTAGTTGACCTAATATGAATTGCAAGTAAAAAGCGGTCTGTAATAAACGGATCGCTTTAGTTTTTTGATGGCTACCTTTGCATTTTTGATGGATAAACAATATAAAAGGGCAAACTTAAAAGAGAGGATTTAAAGTTTTATTTCTTTAAGCCCTCATCATTTTTTGATATGTCTCTCAAATTTTTTACTCATTTCAATTCGTGTTACGATTTTGATTTGAGCGATGTCTCTCAAAAGTCTCAGTCCTAAATGCCCCAAATCACACCAAAACGGATTTGGAATTTTGAAATTAGCTGTCTCTTAGAATCTCTCAAAAACCCTCACGATATTTTACGGCAAAGAAAAAATGCCCGAATGCTGCTGTAAAAAGCGGTATTCGGGCATAAAAAACCTCGGAACAAATTGTTCCGAGGCTTTGGCAGAGGTATAACAACCTGTCAAGTCACGATAGTATTTGCTTTGCAAATCTCCACCTTAAAGACTTGACAGAACGTTTTTACGGGTTTAATTGCATTATAAACCCGTAATAGGGATTCGAACCTAAAATGGCGGAGTCAGAGGCTTGCAATCTTTTTTCAAAACCGCCTATCTAAGCCGTTTTTCAGACTTTGCGTCTCTCAAAAATCTCTCAGAATTTTTTTTTGCTCGGCATGGCAAATTCGTATGAGAAATTGCGAACCTTACAATGAGGTGTCGATTGAAACGCAAAGTCTACTACTTTATCAATCTTTTGTATTTCATAACCCTTAAGGCTATCAAACATAGCAGCTAAGCGATAAGGATCGCAATTTTCACCATCGACAAAAATTCGGAAGGTTTGATTTCTCGAACCCTTTTCGGCAAACTGAAGGATATAGCTTTGGCTATATCCTTTTAAACACTTAAAACCTAAATGTTTTACTTTCCCCTGCTTTAAATTCAACTGTTTGTGATTTACCGCCGGCTTTAATATTAAGCTTTTGGTCAATATCCGAAGTAACGGTTGCGCTTATTGTTTTACCGCCGTCTGCCCATTTTAATTCAGTTACGGTAGCACGGTTACGGGTTTTAATCCCTTTAAGCGTTCCGTTTTCAAAACCCGAATTCGGGAGGGCCGGAAGAAACTCAATATCATTATTATGTGAATAAACAAGAGCTTCATTTATAATTCCGAGATAGCCTATCGCAAAATCAGTACAATAGCAACTGCCTTGGTCATAATCGTGGTTAGTCATTAGTGAATCGTACCTGATTTTATGGTTCATAAGTTTAACAAGGGCATCTGTTAAAGAATCTGAATCCTTTAACCTTGAAGCAATAAGACTGCGGTGAACAAGTGCGTGTGACGCTTCATTTTCACTCTGTCTGTTTGCAATTGCCTGCTCGCAGGCTTTTGACAGTTCGTCATTTCCCTGCGTTTCAAAAAGCGGCCATACACCGTAAAGATGACTTAAATGACGATGTTTATTATTTTCGTCAAATGAAGTTGTTGCCCATTCTTTAAGAGCGCCTGTTTCATCATAAAGATACGGCGGAAGATTTTTTTCAAGTTCCTGCCATTTAGAAGTATCAGCACTTTTATCGATGTCGCCCATAACTTTAATAAGCATATTAAGATTATCACGGCAGGCAGAAATATCAATAGCACAGTTGGCATCCGATGGGCTGTTATAATTTGACGGATTATTTTCAGGCGAATAGCTTGGCAAAATGCAATATGTTTCACCGTCATTTAATGATGTTTTGCCCTCTTCATAATGAATAGAACCGTCTTTTGCGGTATAATATTCAGGGCTCATCAGCTGACTCCAATAATTTGCACTTTTCACCAAAAGCGGATATAAAATATCTTCTTCAAGCCTTAAATATCCACGCTTTTTAATTTCTTCAATTTGACTTTCTGTTAAGTCTTTTTCGGTAACGGAGAGAACCGATTTAAGATTTTCAAGGTCAAATTCATCACTTAAAGGAATATTGATATTACCATATGAAAGAAGAGTTTCATAAAGCGGGTTAATCATCCAAGATGTGCCGGCGTTCCAATATCTGAAAGGATAAGGATAGCAGGTTTCGGTGATTACTGCTTTATCACCGTCAGTATTGACCGGAGCCTGAATAGCGTCTTTAAACCCATGTGTTGCATATGCATTTTCTTCCCAATCAGGAAGTTGTCGCAAAATGAAATATGCATAGCCGATAGGGCTGCGTGACATATTGCTCGTATTCATTGAAGAAGTTTGCAAATTAACATTTGCGTCCATTGTATATTTACTGCCCCAGCCGGTGTTAAATTCACCTGTCCACATACCGTAAAGTCGGCTTGTGGAATAACCCGAACAGCAAAGATACGCATATCTGCCGGCATAATATGTACGCTGGGCAAGAGCAGAATTTATTTTCTTTTTACCCTTTTGCATTTTTAAAAGTGTTTCATTTGACTCAAAATTATCATCACTCAACGAAAGTGTAACGCTGTCGAATTGCGGCTGATAAATTTCCAAGTGATTATTTAACGCTTTATCATAATCAAAATCATTATTACCTGCATATTTTGCAGCTACACCTTCAAGCTTTGCTATACAATCTTCGACAAGTTTGAAATCATTTTGCTTTTCAAAATCATCAATTTTTCCCATATCGTAAGTTCTGTCACTTACGGTAAGAAGATAAACACTGTCGGCATCGGTTATTTTAATGCCTGTATTTTCACCCAAAAACTGTTTTTCGTCTGTTTTCTTATCTATCAACACTTTTTCTTTGTTTCCGCCTGAAGTAATTACATAAGTTACTGTTGCATAACCGCCGTTTTTAAGTTCACTTTTTTCATAATCAGGATAGTGTGAAACAAGCGCAAGGTAGGTTGCATTATCATCAGTTAATTTTTTATACTTCATATTAGCTTCGTCACTGTCGCCGAAATTTGCAAGAGTTGAAAGGTTATCAAATGATAAAGTTAAATTAAGCTTACTGCCGGAAGATGATTTATTAAGCTTGGTAATCACAACATCATCTGCCATTGAAGTGAATGATGTACGCTTCCAAGTGCCGTTTTTATCCGTAAAATCAACACCGACCTGCGATGTTTCATAATCTGTATAGCGAATATATTTTTTAGTGCTTTTCTTATCAAAATCAAGCCGTAATTGGCCGCCCGGGTGATAACGGTATACGTCATCATAGTTTGCATTATCCGTAATATCTTTACATTTAATAATACTTTGCTTTACTGTTTCAAGTTCATCATAAGTTTGAGGACAAGTACGCTGATTTTCATTAGGCATTATAAAATGCATATTTTGAAAAATAAATGTGTCGCTGTACGGACTGCCGCTTGTAATAAACCCTTGAAGTCCGTTTCCGGATACCATCCCCTGCCTCCAAGATTTAGTTTTATTTTTTCTCGAATCTTTAAGCTCGGTATAATCATATGAAAATGAAATTTTAGAAGTATCTTTGAAGAGAGATTTAATATCACCTTCGCTGACTTTGCCCCCTGAACAAGATGCCAACGAAAAAGCAAAAGTTACAGTTAATAACACACAAAGTAATTTTTTTACATATCTATTCATAAACTCACCTCGTAAAAATTATAACATACAGGCATAAAAAAACAACACGACATTATCTTTATGTAAATGTCGTATTATATTATAATAAGCAATGTGATTTAAATGGATTTCATTTGGAACAAAATACAATTTGCAATAACAGATTTGGATGGCGGCAAACTCGGCGAAAAAATACCGATGCACGTTCACGCAAAAGGCTGCTATGAACTGCATTTTGTAACCGAAGGTAAAGGCACGCTTATAGCCGATGGCAGAGAAATTGAATTAAAGAAAAACGATTTTTTCATTAATTTCTTGGCATAAAAATTCCCTCCTGATGTATATTCTACATCAAGAGGGCTCTTTTTTCTATTGTCCATTTTTTACGGACTTGTTCAAAATCGAATTGCATCCTTTTTGTGTGTCTTATCACTTTTAGGCTTGTATGAGAATTTTAAGAAATGTTTTTTAAAATCTTTGATTTCTTAACAGTGCTTACGGTTGCCTGAATTATCGGACCGGAGAGCCAAACGGTGGCAATTGTGCAAATTCCGAATTTACCGCCAAGCAAAACGCCGATAATTACCATTATAATATCAAGAACCATTCGTACGATTTTGATTTTCCACCCGTTTTTTTCGGCAAGCGAAAATGTGACTGCTTCATATGAGCCCCTGCCGAAATCAGCGGCGGAGTAAAGCCCCGTTCCGAACGAAAATATAGCAATGCCAAGCAGCATTATAACAAAATTAACCGCTTTAATATCTGTATAATGCTGAATTTTTGTGAATACATCCACGAAAAAACTGTAAATGATTTGGTAAAGAATTGTGCCGACATTGATTTGCTTTCTGTCATAGAAAAAGGCAAAAATTATCATTGCCACAGCCACAACAAGCGACGATGTGCCGATTGACATACCTGTCACATTCGTCAGCCCTTGCCACAATATCGCAAGTGTTGCGCCGCCGAAACCTGCGCCTATTGCAAGCGTAATTCCGTATGCGGATATTATTGATCCGATAACAATCATCAGCGTTTTTGTTGCATATTTTTTAAATTTCATATTATCGCCTACAAAAAAATAAGACTGTAAACTCTGCTGTTGTGTTCAGAAACAGCAAAATTTATAGTCTTCATCAGCCGAGACAGCTTTATTTTTTTGATTATACACCCGAGATTTTATAAAGTCAACGGTTATAAATATGATTTTCTGTATTCGCTCGGAGTTTTTGCTCATTTCAATTCGTGTTACGATTTTGATTTGAACGTTGTCTCTCAAAAGTCTCTGCCAATTGTGTATCACAAGTTTTCAACAAATTCGTATGAGGAATTGCAAACCTTACAATGAGGTGTCGTTCGAACACAAAGTCTACTACTTTATTTTTCTATTTTGCAATCTCTATTGAAAAAGTACTATTGTTATTAAGCGCCGGCTTAAAGCAAAGCAGCTCCACAGCCTTTGCGTATACTCCATATATCAGCACTTTATTCACCTGCGATTGAGATAATTTTCGTTCGGTTACAGTATGTATTCCATCATTCTTGTCTTTGTTTTCAGTCCCATTTTTTCATAGAATTTTTCTGCCGGAGTGTTCCCTGTCCATACATTCAGTGTTACTTCGTAGCAGTCCATCCTTTTCGCCTCTTTTTTGACGTAATCAAACAGAGCCTCGCCGATATGCTTTCCTCTTTGTTCCTTATCTACGCACAAATCGTCGATATACAGTAACTTGAACGGTACTGTATTGTTAGAAACAGACTGTTCCTGTAACTGACAAAAGGCATAGCCCACACAGATGCCACTGCCGTTTACGGCAACATAAATCGGCTTTTTGTCATCATTTATCATTTTCACCAACTCGTCAGTCGTGTATTTGGTGGTGCCGGATATAAAAATATCAGGGCGTATGTCGGCGTGTATTTGGAGCACCTGCTTCAATAACTCGATAATCCTCGGTATATCCTTTTCTTCCGCTCTTCTGATATTCATACTGTATTAGCTCCTAATGAATAAATTTTCGAATTTATTATATAAAAATTATTCTTGTCAGTCAATTTAAAAGTTAATACCTGAATATACTCCGTAGTGGTCGGACACATACCCGTTGTTCAGGTCGTTCAGCACGGTATAATCTACTGCTTTTCCGTCGGTAAATATAAAATCGATAGGCTCATTACCGGTAGAGCGATAGCCCCACTCTTGATATGTGGCCGTCTTTTTTGCTCGGTTCGTGCAGTCGTTCAGCTTGGACGCAACGAGCTTATAAGCCGATCCGTCTTGGGTTTCGTTGAAATCACCGGTCAAAACGGTGCAGTCGGTATTGTTGTATTTTTCTTTTAGCTCATTGAGTTTGTTCATAACTACATTTGCACCGAAATCAGCTGCCTGCTCCGATGCGTTATCCAGATGAGTGTTCATAAAAATGATGTTTTTGCCGTTCTGCTTATTCAGCAGAACAACATAGCTGCAAATTCGGTAGCATCCGGCTTCACAGTGATTACCGTCTTTGTCGGTGTAGGTGTATTTGCTTTCCTTTTCGGGAGTTTCGCTGAGCCAGATTGTGTTCTTTTCCACAGCGGAAAACTTGGTTTTGTTCCAAAATACAGCATTCATTTCGCTGTTCTTTTCTTCGCTGTCGCCGCCTCGCTTTACTCCGTAGTTTTCATAATCCGGCATAGTAGATTTGAGCTTTTCCAGCCAAATAGAATTCATTTCCTGCGTGCCGATTATGTCCGGTTTTATACTGTTCATATAGCTTGCAAATCGGTCGCAGCGTTCTGCACTTGAAGTTCCGTCTAATTTTTCACCAAAAGCGGCAGCAACATTGAATGTTACTGCGCTTATGTCGCAGTCAGCGTTTTTCGGAGGTGTATATGTCACTTTAGGTGAGCGATAAACGAAGCAAGAAGAAGCGATAACAGCACCGACGATTAACAGAGCCACTACGGTATTGTAGGTATTGACTCTCTTTTTGTGAACTGCGTTCTGCAAAATGAATCTAATGAAATATATCAAAAGAGTCAAAATCAATCCCGCCTTTGCCCTTGCGCCAAAGCCGACAGAGCAAAATGACATCAGTACCGTCACACCGAAATTTACGCTGAATGCAATAATATCACGCTTGTATCCGCTTTTGGCAGAAGTGAAGAAGGAGCAAATTATTTCTGCAATACCAAAAATCACAACACAGAGTATTGCCGACACAGCAAACAGATATGCCCTGTCGCTCAAAATGGCGGTTAGGTCTATTCCGTGGTTGTGTATGCTTGCCGCAAAAGTGATTAACGAAACATTTTTGTGACCTGCATAAAACATCGGCAGGCACAACACAGCAAGGGATGCTAAAAAAGAGAGCAGCCGCATTATGTGCCACGGGGTTTTAGCCTCAGAATCTTTTAATATGCTTCCGAATTTTTTGTTTGTTTTTGAATGATTATCCATTTTTATTCTCCAAAATAAACAGTAGCGTTTCTGTCGCTGTCCGCACCTCTGTTTACCAGCGGCAAAACAACCTCACTAATACTCGATAGGCCGATTGAATTGAGCTTTTTACCGAATGGTTTTGCAAGACGGTCGGCTTTCTTCAACACTGAACATGTCATTTTGTATTCTGTGGAGGAAGTAGGTATGTTTCCGTCGCCTCTGTAAAGATTTGCCGCAATGTTGATAACAAAGGGGACTACTTTTTTTGAGCTGATTTTGCTTATTTCGCTCTTGCTTACACCGCTCGAAAAACGAACGAAGTGCCATACCTTCCCGAATGTAAGATGATTTAGAAATTTAGCAAAACGGTGAATAATGGGCTTGTATTTTTTACTCGTTTCCTTAGAGATACTCATGCCTACGGCAAAGTCTGCAAAATTGTCGTAGTCATATTCGGCATCGTACAGTGCTTTTGATACAACGCCCAAAAACAAGTCTTTTGTGTACTCCTCGAGGGCAAGCCCGTTTGTATCGATGCTGTCTGCGCAGTCTGCACAAATGGTTTTTATTTCTGCCTTTTTCTGTTCTTTGTTCAGCACTATTTGGCGATAATACGGCGGAAATCCCGTTAATGCCGCTGTAGAAATGTCATAAAACTTTTTGTTTCCTATTTTGCAATAAGAAATGTTGTGCATATGCGTGTGACCGGTAAGCACAAAATCAAAGCCTAAGTCGGAAAGCTGCTTCCTGCGCAGCTCATAGTCATTCAGCATATCACCCTTTGCAACAGCCGCATATATAGGCGACGGCGGCACAAGAGGGTGATGTGTCATTGCTATAATGTATTGACCGTCTCTTTTTGCATTGTTCGCTTCTGTTTTTACCCAGTTCATCAGTTCGTCGCTGAATCCGCAATCGGGATCGCCGTAGTCATCGTTGAGTGCAAACAGGCGGTATCCGTCTGCAAGCTGTGCCACATACGACATTGTGCTTTTGTGTTTTGCGATGGCGTTGTTATAGCCAAAATCGCCGTAATATTTCAAAAGTTGTGTTCGTTTTACTGACTCAACCTCTATATACTTGTCGTTTTTGTCTATGCCGTATGTGGGCATACGAGGAGTGGTATAGTCGTGGGTTGCGGTTATGACATACACTCTCTTGCCCTTTTGCTGCAGCTTTTTCAGAGCGGCTTTCATCTCGTCGTGAGAGGTCCTTTCGCCGTTATATGTAAGGTCATCGCTTATGAGAACAATGTCCGGCGTATCATTTTTGCACAAGCAGTCAAAGGTGTGCTCAACGATTTCTTCGCTCCTGCTGAAAAAGAGCTGGCCCTGCTTTGGCTTTTTGTTTTTGTCAAAGCCGTCCACAAAATTCTTTTTTGAATAGTAATGGGTGTCGCTGATAACCGTGAATTTCAGTTCATCATTCATTCTTCTTTACCTCTGTTATTGGCTTTTATGAACTCGTCTTTGTCGTTTAGATTCCATACACATTTACCTAAGATGTATTCAGCCTTTTCTTTCTTGCTCATTTTGAATGTAAAAGGTCTGTTGTTTTGGATTTCGTCATAGACAGGAGCGGCGAGAGTTGCTTTTCCGTCGTGCAGTGAGCAAGCCGCCAAAATTACAATGTCGCTGTCATTAGGCAAAATGACGGTGCTGTTTTTAGGCACATCAAATTCGACAATGTAAAAGTACATGCTTTTTGCAATTTCATCCTTGCCGTTTTTGTGACAATGGGTTGCTTCATATGCGATTTTGCCTTTTTTGATATATGCGGTTTCACCGAAGTCGTACAAATCCCATCTTGCAAAACGCTCAAAGCAGGAATTTACCTTTGCCTTTACTTCTCTGCCGTTTATGACAAATTCGGCGTCTTTATCCCCGACCAATGAGGCACAAAGTAGTGCAATTTTGCTGTCTTTACTGCCCGTATTTATCTTTTGTGCAGAGGGAGTAAGAGCGTTGTTTCCATTCTTGTTAATGATGAATTTGTATCCGTTTGAATTGATTTCATCAGGCACAATTTCAAACGGAACAGTATAGTCATAGTCGCCGCATTTGCCTTGCTTTGTGATAATATTTTTGTCGAGAGGCAGTTCAATCGGTACAGCCTTTTCCGCTTTTACCTTTTCACCGCTCTTTAGCTTGAGTGCAAAACTTTTGATTTCGTATGGTTTAAAGCTTGTAATAAGTTTTCCGTCCTTTATTTCAGCCTTGCCCTTGTATTCTTCACTTGCAAAAACTTCTTTTGCATCCTCTATGCCGTTTCCGAGTGTGAGTGAAAATTTGTTTATGGTTTTGTTTGCGCCCTCATTGAGCCTTACGATAATTTCATCGCTGTTTTCGGCTTTTTTGATAGCACGAACAATGACATCATTGGAAGAAACACTGCCGAAAGAATAATTTGTACCCAAAGCTCCGTTGTGCTTTTTGCAAATATATGCAGTCATAGGAGTAATAAATTTTCGTGCCTCAAGCTGTGTGTCTGTGCCGACATCTCCCTTGTGGCTGAAAATTGCGAATGAATATCTGTTGAGCCCCAAGTCCATCATTGACTGCATGGAGTCGATTCGATAGTTGTGCTTAGGCGTGTGCAGAACGGTAAATCTCAGCGTGCTGTCGTTGAATTTGTCCCAGCCGTATTTACATTCGCTGATTACGGATACACCGCTTTTTCCGTTTTTGTCTGTAATGTCTGCCCAATTTTGAGCAGGTACCTCATAGAGTTTGTCGCACATATTCTGCCTTTTTATTGCACCGAGTCCCAGGTCAAATGTGGCTGTGCCGTTGCTTACATTAAAGCTGAATTGCTCTTTTGCCAATGTGCGCAGAGACTGCCATTCTATTTCGGAATATACCTCTACACATTTTCCGCCGTCCGAAAGTGCAATAATGTTTGTAAAGGTACTCTTTTTGTCACGCTGTGTAACCTTGAATGCGACACGGCATGGGCCGTTTTCGATTATTTGCATTTTAGATTTAACGGGGATTCTGTCTGCCGCATTTTTGTTTTCGTTATAATCCATTTCCCACGCAGGCCAAACGCGTGAGCCGTTGTACTTGAGCAGCCCGAGAGAAACAGGCTCTTTCAGAATTTGGAAATTGTTTTGTTCCTTGTCAATAATTGACTCAATATCGCCGTTTGGATTTAGGGTGACGATATACTTTTGATTTTCCATTCTGTTCTTTGAGATGAAAACAGCACTTTCTGCGTCGCACGGTATATCGCTTACTCTCGCATCATAAATTCTTGTACCGAGACTCTTTACATCTGCAATGAACAGAATTTCGGTATAAGTGTTGGTTCGGTTTATAACTTGACTCTTAATCTCGTTTCCGTCATCATCGAACACTCTCACATTTTTATTGCCTATACCGCTCAGTCGGGCAGTTACGGTCTGCTGCCTTTGGGACTCAATCGGGTTGTATACCATAATAGGTGTACCCTTGCAAAAATCTGTTTTCATATTCAGCGCCAGTGCCGATGCAGAAGCTTCCAGCTCGTTTGCAAATTGATTCATTGACACGGCATAGTCGTTCCATGAACGCCTGTAAACTCTTTGGCAGCTTGTACCCGGAATATCATCGTGGAATTGGTGAGCAATGAATCTTTTCCAGGCTATGTCGATAGCACTCTTGTTATATTCTTTGATGCCGAGATAAGATGCTGTTACACTTGCTCTTTCTGCAATGTCAGCCAGTTCCTGACATCTTCTGTTCCAGCGTTTTCCCACCGCTCTGGAAGTGTAACCGCCTACTGCGTGGTCTTTCATGACCAGCTCATTGTTCCAGACAGGGAGCTTCGCCTTTTGCTCCGGTGTGAAATTTTCGTCAATATCGTGATAAATTCGGTCGGCTGAAGATGCCAAAACCTCAATATCACTTCTGTTGTTTTTGCTTATTTCTTCTTCAACAAATTTTACGCTTTCTTCCTTGGGTGCGCCGCCACGGTCACCGATTCCGTGGAAAATATAAGTCATATCGAGATCGTATTTTTCATTTTCTTTCAGTTTGTTTTGGACAAAATCCCAGTCACGCAATTTTTTGAGCGTAAAGTAGTAGTCGTGTGGATTTACACTCGCATATATCTCGTTGCCGTCTACGCCTCTCCATCGACCTATGTCAAACGGCACTCCGTAGGCACTGCCCCAAGCGAGCTTTTGGGTGGTGAATCCCATCAGATTGGCGTGACTTGCGATGCTCGGCAATGCCCAGCCGAAGCCAAAGCAGTCCGGCAAATATATATCAACGCTTCTTTTTCCGAATTTTTTGTCAAAATATGAGTTGCCGAAAAGAATGTTTCTAAACAAAGCCTCAGGTGACGGAATGTTTACGTCTCCGTTTTCAAATGATGAACCGCAAACATTCCATCTTCCTTGTTTTATATATTCTTTCATTTTGTCAAAAAGTTCCGGATAATACTCCTCCATCAGCTCGTATCTGTATGAGCCTTCAAATGAAAAAGTGTATGTAGGATATTTTTTGAACAACTTGAAGTTGTCAACAAGTGTGTTGTAGATATATTTGCTTACGGTAGTTTCAAAGTCCCAGCTCCAAACGGTGTCGAGATGTGCGGTTGCGACTGTATAGATTTTCTTTTTATTGCTCATTGTTTTTATTTTCCTCGATACTTTTTTTATACTTTTTGTGTAGGTACAATGTGAGTATTTGGAGCAGAATTACTGCTGCCGCCCCTGCAAAAATGCTTGCCCCGTTTATAACAGCGGCTGTGCTTAAAGCTATAAATGTGCAGATTTGTATGCCCGACAAAATGATATTTCGCTTATATCCGTTTTTTGTATAAGAAAACAGGGATATAACCGCACAAACCAGCGAAGTCAAAATAACTGCCGCAAATGATATAAAGCAAAGCAACATCGCTTTGTTTTGGAACACCGATGCGGAATCCGAAATGATACTTTTAATTATTGATATAAGATTTATGCCTGCACCGTTCACTTTATATACAGGTATCAGCAGTGCGACTATTGGCAGAAAAAACGATATGAGTCTGACGATTGCTATGGGCGAGCCGATGGAGGACTTCTTGAGTCCGTTCAAAAAATTATCGAATCGTTCCCATTCTTTTTCTGCCCTTATTTTGTCGTTTTCGAGCCTTTCGTCAAAGCCGTATTGCACGATATTCACGCCGCAGCTCGGACAGTTTGGCTTGAGATAAAACGGGCTTAACTTGGCACCGCATTTAGGACATTTGTTACTCATTTTCGTTGCCTCCCATCGCCTGAACTTTTGCTTTTTCTTCTCGTCTGTTTTTTAAGTCTTCACGAATTTGCTTTAGCTTTTCGCCATTCAGATTGTAGAATGCGTACGGAATAAGAGTAATGAGACCTAACAGCTTAGGTATCAGAATAAACAGCGCCCATATCCACAAGTCAGTATGTTCTCCTTTTACGGCTACCGAATTACCGACTGTGTCTTTAGTGAAAGTTAACCCTATCAGAGGCAGCAGTGCAGTACCGATAGAGGTGGACAGAGAACCGGTCAGCTTGCCTACAAAGGTGAGTACGGAAAAGCTGACTCCCTCATTTCTTTTTCCCGTTTTCCATTCCATATAGTCTACCGTGTCGCCTATCATCTCAGTAGGAATGACATTGTTGACAGTTTGGAAAAAGGCAAAGAAAAAGTTTTGGAGCATAAGCAGAACAGAGATGGCAACAACATTTGTTTTATAAAATCCGAGGCCGCAGAAGAATACTGCCGTGCCCAAAACAGCGTTGAAAATAATATTCATCATAACTATATGCTTGTTGTCCATTTTTTCTTTCAGCTTTGGTATCAGCAAATATGATATAAAGCCAAGCAGAGTACCCGGCAGAGTTATCCACAAAACAGCAGAGTTCAGGTCGAGTACCTCCGAATAGTAGTAGGTCTGAAAAACATTTGATATACCGCCGAGACTTCCGAGCACATTCGCAACAATAATTAGGAGCAGCGGCTTGTTTTTAATGAGAACTTTGAAGTTATCAAGCAGTGACGGCTCCTTTACGCTTTGACTTACTCTTTCTCTTATTTTCAGTCCTGCAAGAGAGAACAGCCCCATACCGAACACACCTGCTATACAAGCGAGAATCAAAAAGTCCTGTGCAAGTGTGATATTCCAAACACCTTTGTTACTGAAATCCATCATAACCACAAGCATTGTTGTCGAAAGGCCGCCGATAAGGCCTGACAAAAATCTTGCAGTTGAAATAACCCTTGTTCTGTCACTCGTCGACGGCGAAATAGCCGCACTCATACTCCAAAACGGAACATCGCCGAGAGTATAAAACAGTTCCCATATAAAATAGGAAACATACATATAAATGATTTTTACGGTTGTCGATTTTGCATCTGCCAATATTTCGGGACCGGCAAACAACATAATCGTAGTTATTGCAAGAGGCAGCGGCACAAACAAAAGATAAGGCCTCAGTTTGCCATATCTCGTTCTCGTTTTGTCAATTATTCCGCCCATAAGCGGATCGTTTACTGTGTCCCAAATGCCCAGAAACAAAATCATTGTTGACACTGCAGCAGGAGGAATTTCAAAAACCTTTGTAAAAAACAGCGAAAGGTATCCGCCGGCTATCAGATTGTATCCGAACACCTGACCTGCATTTGCAAGACCGTATGACAGCGTTTCTTTTACGCCTACATACCTTGTTTCTTTATCCATAAAAATTGCTCCGTTCAATAATTTTTATCCGGTTTTTTATTTCCATCCGCCGCAATAGTTTTTATTGTGCTCTATAAATTCATCTACAAGTTTTACCGCTATCGAATAGCTGTTTACGAGAGGGTGGAGTGTAAGCGCCTGAATTGCGGCAGAGCGGCTCCGCTCCCTTATTGCTTTGGAGGAGAGTCTTTCATAGTTTTTAACTCTGCGTATCAGCTCGAGATTTTGCTCGTCTACCTTGCCGATACGGTGCGGTGTACAACCGTTTTTATCGACATCACAGGTGATTTCGACCACATCGTCGTTCCTTAAACCGTCAATAGAGCCGTCGTTTGGAATACACATAATCATAGTACCCTTTGTTCCGCTTTGAGCAATTTCGATAAACTTGAGTGCAACGCCGGCATATCCGCCGTCATCTTCTTCGTAAATGTCAAAGTGCCATGGCTGAGTACGCTTTTCACCTGTTTCACTTGCCATATAACTGCCCTCACGCATACCGTACCATTTGCTGAAAATCTTTAAGCAGTTTTCAAAATCGTTTTCTATATCCATTTGCGACAGTTCCGTCGTCATGGATTTATTTATATCTCGTATTTGTTCACCACGGGTTTGGTCGGCTTTGAGTATGTTTTCAACAGCTTTTTCACGATAGTAAAAATAATAGAGATATTCGTTCAAAACGCAGCCTCTGTCTCTTAGAAGCTCCTTTTCAAAATAACGCATATCACTCTTTTTATACGCCTCGTCATTTTCGATCAGTTCCGGCATTATTTCTCTGCCCTTTAGCTTTATACTCTTGAAATATGACAGGTGATTAAGGCCGTAACATTCGCCCGTTATGTCATTGGGACTTTCGCCGTACATGAGTGCAAAGGTGCGAAGCATTCCCGATGGAGCGTCGCATATTCCGTATGTAAAATCATATCCCATATCACGCAGGGTTTGGCTCACTACACCGGCAGGATTTGTAAAATTAAAAACTTTTACATTGGGTTTTGAAAATTTTTTGATAAGCTCGCAATATTCGGCAAGAGCCGGTACGCTCCTCATTGCAAAAGAAAGTCCACTCGCTCCCGTTGTTTCTTGACCGAGGACACCGTGATTGAGTGCGATTCTTTCGTCCTTTGCTCTCATTTCATCTTCGCCTACACGGATTGTGGTTATAACATAGTCGGCATCTTTTACTGCTTCAATGCTGTCCGTCGTCAGCATAAATTTCATTTTAGGACAAAGGAGATTTGCAACATGACTCGCCATACCGCCGTAAATTCTTAATTTTTCTTTGTTGTTATCCATAAAGCAAAGCTCGTCTATCCGCAGCTTTTCTGCTTTTTGTGCTATGCTTTTTGCGAGGAACATTGAGCGGACTCCGCCCCCTCCGATGACTGTTATTTTCATATACATATACCTCCGGCTACTGTTCTATACACCTAATTATAGTATTGTTGTGCCGCCAATAAAAGAATATAATACGACAATAAATTAAATATTGTGTCGTATTATATAAAGTTTTTATTGAAATAAATTTCGATTTGTATTATATTGTTTGTATAGACAGAGAGGACTTTAATATGATTTTATCATTTAATTATAACGGCTGCCGAATTCAGCTTTTCAAAATATTTTCAGATACGCTCGATTCCGTGGTTCAGATGCATTCTCACGCAAAAAACGGGTACGAGATTCATTATATTGCCAGGGGCAAAGGTGTACTCGAAACAGAAAAAGACCGGTATGACATAAAGAAAGATTCTCTCTATGTTACCGGTTCCAATGTGCTCCACAAACAACTTTCCAGCAAGGATGCCCCGGTGTTTGAAATCAGTGTTTATCTGAAAATTCTCGGCAATACCGATGATGCGGCAATACGATTTTTTGCCTCCAAGTTTTTTTGGATAGGAAAATGCAGTCCTCAGCTGCGTAGGATATTTAATCAGCTCGTCTCCGAAAATTCAAAAACAGGTCTGTGGAGAGAAAGCATTCTGTCCGCCCTTACCCTACAGATGATTACGGAGATGACACGCCTCTACTATCCCGACAATGCCAGCTCTCTGCTCCCTCCCGAAGATTGCGACCTGAATGAAAATCGCTCATGGATACTCGATACTCTTTTGCTGGAGGATTGCAGTGATGTAACCCTTAATGACTTTGCCAGAGGGATGGGTGTGTCACCCCGTCAGGCAGAAAGAATTATCAAAGATTATTACGGTTCATCTTTCAGAAAGCTGCGCTATGAATCAAAGATGGCTATGGCAGCATCGCTCCTTGAGAGCGAAAACATTACTATAAATGAATGTGCCGCAAAATGCGGCTATACGAGCCTAAGTTCCTTTGCCGCTGCGTTTAGACGAAAATTCAATATCAGCCCAAACGAGTATAAAAAATCTATAATTGCCAAACGAGACAATTCCAAATTATAACTCTCCACCGATTTTTCTTCTTATTCCCAGCTTGTCAGCAATGAGCATCAAATTGTTCACGTCTCTCTAGACGAGCCTGCCGTTTTTGTTCGGAGGCAGATTGATTACCATAAGATTGTTTGTCTTTTCGAGAATATGGTAGTTGTTGGCTATTTCGTCTGCGTCCTACAAAATTTTGCTGTCGTATTCGTCCGAATAGAAACAAACTCCCTCCTTGCGTGAACATATTGTTTGTTCAAACGGCATGATTGTTTTTATAACCTACAACATAACGACCTTCCCATCTGCCGTCTTTTCGTTTATGAATACCGCTTCCGTATTTGGACATTTGATTTACTCCTTTCACTTTAAAATAAGAATAAATTTCACATAATTGTTTTGAGATAAATTAACTGTATTTGATAGAAAAACTAAAACATTTATATTAGTTGACCTAATATGAATTGCAAGTAAAAAGCGGTCTGTAATAAACGGATCGCTTTAGTTTTTTGATGGCTACCTTTGCATTTTTGATGGATAAACAATATAAAAGGGCAAACTTAAAAGAGAGGATTTAAAGTTTTATTTCTTTAAGCCCTCATCATTTTTTGATATGTCTCTCAAATTTTTTACTCATTTCAATTCGTGTTACGATTTTGATTTGAGCGATGTCTCTCAAAAGTCTCAGTCATAAATGCCCCCAATCGCACTAAAATGACTTTGAACACTATTCTCTGACGAAGGCGAAGGTGCTTTGTCAAATGTTCTGAGTATTTCTTCAATTTCTTTTTCTTGTTCGTCCATTTGATTTCTCCTTGTTCGATTTCTTTCCGAAAATCGGCAAAGCGCTTTTTTGCCGCCTTTCGGAAAGGGACTTCCGAAGAAATCCTTTTCGTAAGGAAAAGGCGGCAGCGGAAGCTCCGCTACCGCCATCCTTAAATGGTTAGCTATCTGTTATTTCTTTGTTGTAACAGTCTTAGCTTTTGACCAGCCTGAATAAATCCTTATGGATTTGCCGTTAATCTTAACTGTCTTATAGGTGCGAACTCTTACATAATACTTTTTCTTGCCCGAAAGCTTTGAAATTTTCTTTGATACTGTTGTATTCTTGCCTACTGTTACGGTCTTAGCCTTGCTGAATTTACTTGAGGCACTGTACTGTACCTGATAGCCTGTTGTCTGTGTAGCCTGCTTCTTCCACTTTACTGTAAACTTCTTTGAACCTGCTGTAAGTGAGGAAATACTTGTTGCCTTTGGCTTGATTGTGAAATAAAGCATCTTTGTTCCGCTGTATTTACCCTTAAAGGTAATCTTTACTGCGTACTTGCCAACATACTTTCTGCCTTTTGCATAAGACACAGTATAGTCAGTATTCTTAACAAGTGTCTTTCCTGTTCTGTCCTTAACAATAACCTTAGGTGTTCTAACCTTTCCGTTATATGTTAATGATGTTGCTTTAAGCTTTATGCTTGATGCCTTTGGAATTACTGTTGTTGAAAGAGTTTTCTTACATACCGAACAGTAATTTACTATCTTGCCGTTTGCTGTTGGGGTTGCCTTTGTTACGGTTTGCTTTGTGGTGTGGGCAATCTTAGCAATATTGCCCCAAGATGCAAGGTCGGTTATTTCCTTTGTACCGAGTACATCTTCATAGAACTTGCCACAACCTTCGCACTTGTAGTATGCTTCCTTACCGCCCTCTGTGCAGGTGGCAGCTTTCGCAGCAACCAAAGTCAGATTGTGAGTGTGCGGTACAGTTTTGTAATATCCGCAGGTGTCGCAAACATTGTCAGAACCGTAATCGTGAGCCGCTTCGTACTTTTTGTCGTGGCAACGAGAACATTCGTGCCAGTGGTTTGTAGAATCGTATTTCCAATCAGAACCATATGCATGACCGAGAGCAGTATTCATCGCTACGAAGGCATCTGTTGTGCTGATTGCACCGCAGGAGCAGCTCTTGAAATATACTGCGTTGCCTGTGCAGTCAGCAGGGGTTTTAAGTGCTTCCGGTTTTACAGTTTCCTGATTATAGGTGTGCGTATGTGGAGCGTTCTTATAGGTCGCTTTCACACTTACTGCACTTGCAGGCATAGTAAATGTTGTGGTTGCGCTGTTTGCGTCCGCAAGGGTGATGCTTCCGCTTATAACTTCCCACTTATCAAATACCTTGTCGGACGGAGCCGCATTTGCAGTCAGGGTAACAGCTGTACCTTCTGCCGCTTTGCTGATTTCGCTTCCAGCGCCAATTGTCGCTTTACCGTCTGTAACGGTGATGTTGTACTCTATTGCTTTGTATGTTACAACAACGGTTTTGTTTTCGTTCATCGTAACATTCAAAGTATTGCCAGATACAGATGTTGCAGTACCGTTCACCGTAACGGTGTCGATTTCATAGCCAACTTCAGGGTTAAAGGTAATCGTTTCGGTTGAGCCTGCCGTCAGTCCGGTTTTGCTTGCGGAAATCGTTCCGTGACCGCCGTTTACGCTTGTTGTGAGGTCATAGGTCGTAACCGGGATCGGCTCCCAAACTGCGGTTACGGTAGTGTTAGCAGTAACGGTAATCTTGTCGCCAGCAGCCTTTTCAACACCGCCAACGCTCCAAGCCTTGAACTGCTTACCGACAGGAGCAGTAAAACCGTTTGCAGGGAGAGTGTATTCGCCGGAAATATCGGTTACATCTGCCATTGTGCCTGTACCGCCGTTAGCGTCAAAGCTTACGGTGTAGGTCGTGGGCGTGGTACCCTTTGGCATATAGGTAGCAACGCAGTTGGTAGTATCCGTAGTATCCTTGTGGGTGTCGTATGCAGTGGGATCAAAGCTCGCAGAGGACGGAAGAAGCGGCGAACCCTGCACACCGGCTTTCTTCCACTTGACCGTCATCCCGCCGACCTTCGTCAAGGTCAAAGTGCCCATAGAATTAATGCCATAGCTGTAAGCCTCATCGCCTGCCTCGTGTACATCGATCTGAATCGTGCCATCGGTGTTGATGGTTACACCCGTATCGCTATAAATGCCGTTGCAGGTGTCTGATCTGCTGGTACTGTTCGGCGTCTTGCAGGTGATGCCCACACTTGCGCTGTCCAAAATGGAAACAGCCTTGCTCGATTTAATGCCGAAGCTTTCTTGATCTGTAGCTGTCGCTACGGCGGTGATCTTCACATCGGCACTGCCCGTGATCGTCACGCTGTTCGCGTATCCATTAATGCCGAACACAGGTCTCGTCGAGTGGGTCATATCGATCGTGAGATTACCGTTGCTGCCGCTGTCTGCGGTGATGGTAATACTGCCGGCTGCGCTATTTCCTTGGATTCCTACTTCATTGGTCGTAGTCGTAATGGTATTGTCGCCGATCAGCTTGATGATAAGATCAGCTGCGGGGGCACCTTGTAACACGATGCCTGTTCCTTTATAGCCGTTCAGCGTCAAAGTGCCGTCCTTATACCATGCGACATAGCTCGATGGCTCCGTGTTTGAATAGTTGGAGTCCGTTGCGCTGTTGCTCGCAAGATACTTCCCGTCACCAAGGGATACTCCGTTGACCTTAACATCATTATAGGTTGCCGCCAGCGCCGTGGTTGGGAGCACACCGACAATCATCATGACCGCCAGTAACAGCGACATGAATTTTATTTTTGTTTTTCTCATTTTCATGATTATGTGTTCACCTCAATTTCTTATTTTTTCGGTATTTTAGATTGTTTGCGATTCCCGGTTTTACGGGAACTTTCGGTCGCTACACGATAGAGGGATGAGGCTCGTTGCCACACCGATGGAAATCCTCGCCTCTTTTCGGCAGTTTGAACTTAAGTGACTCATTACCACAAGTGTGGTCGGGATCAAAGGCAAGTATCCTTGATCTTTCCTGCCGTTTTCGCTGATGTAGCTTTTTTAATTTTATCTGCCGTAAACTTTTCCCCCCCTTCTTGTCAGATAAAGCGATTTTCCCGCAGAGATAAATTGCCGTTACAGCGTATCAATTACCGCCGAAAGATAGGTGGAAGAAACAGAGCCGTAGATGAAATTGTCAACAAGCCCGTCCTTCTTCGCCTGACGCACCTTGTCCGCCAGCTTCTTTTCGGTATTTTCATCCACCACAAGAACGATTTTGCAGTTCGGGAGTTGTGCTTTTACTTCATCTCGAATTTTCATGCGTTCCTCAAGCTTCCACGGAGTATAGGCGGTGACCTCCATAATCAGAACATTCGCCTGTATATCGAAACACATCTCGGTTGTTTGCTCCGGAGCTTCGCTTTGATAAACGCTGAAATCCGAATCAAAATTTTTTAGTGCTGAAGATATTGCATCGGCAAACAAGGCGTTCTGCATATCCACAACCACTCTGCGCATGATACCACCTCCCAGTATAATACGGTATAATATTTCTATCGTACTTTTATTATACAAAGCGATTTCCTGACGCACATCACCCATATGGGTGATTTTTTAAAGTTTTTTTCAAAAAAATAACCCCGACCTCAGATGAAGTCGGGGAAACGGTCTGCCTGTATTCAGATTTCTTCTTGATCTTCGGGAATACTCGGAATAATAAAATTCTTGTTGGTGACCGCTATGGCAAGGCGGGTTTTATTGGCATAGCCCGTTCTTTGCAGAATGTGGGAAACATGAGTTTTTACCGTGTTGACAGACACATTCAGTTTCTCTGCAATCTCACCGTATTCCAAGCCCTCACATACGAGCCTCAAAACCTCAATTTCTTTGGATGTAAACTCTGCACTGGTTGCAAGTCCCAATTTTACCCTCGGTGTTTCACCCGGAAAAAGGTGTTCGCCCGCCATTGTGCGGTCGATTACATCGATCAGTTCTTCCCGGCTTAAATCCTTATACCAAAAACTGTCTGCTTTGGCGTCTTTGGCACGCTCAAGATAACTTACCTCAACCATAGAGGTTACAATAATAATTTTTATATTCGGAAACTGCTGTTTGATTTCGGCGGCAGCATCAATACCGTTCTTACTGCCTTTTGTGCAGACATCCATTAAAATCAAATCAATCGGCTGCTGCTTACACTTTATAATGGCAAGTTCCGCACTGCTGATACTTGCCGCAACCTCATAGCGGCCGCTGGCGGCAAGTATTTGTTCCATATTGTCACGAGGCATTCTCTGGTCATCAACGACAAGCACCTGCATCATTTACATACCCTCCTTTGCAAATGGTACTGTTACGGTCAAGGCAAACACCGGCGATGACTGTATTTTTACAGTACCCTGCAGATTTATAATATAGTGTTCCATATTCTTCAGTCCGCCTTTCGGCACAATCTCTCCTTTGGGAACGGTTCCGTTGTTTGTAATGCGCATAGACAGGCTGCTGTCGTCTTGCCGTATGTCAATCTGAAGTTCTGTTGCCCCCGCATGGCAAACACCGTTGGTAAGACATTCCCTCATAACAACGATAAAGGCGTTGTAAACCTCCGTCTGCTCGGGCATCTCTCCAGTCAATATTATCTTTACACCAATTGCATCTGCATCGTGCATAAATTCCGCAAGTTCGCTTCGTTCCAGCGGATTTTCATTATCAATTTTCATCATATTTACAGCTTTTCTAAACAGGCGAATAGCCTCCACAATGTCTTTAGTCGTCTGCTTGTGCTGTAACATTCTGCGCACGGCAATCATGCCTGCGCCCATTTGATCGTGCAGCTTTGTTTTCGCCGCAAGAACTTCCTTCTCCTTAGTCAAGGTCAGAACATTATCCGAAAGGAACTTTAATTTAAGAGAAATCTTCTTGAGCTGTTTTGTCTGTGCTTTTAGCTGCAGATTTTTTTCATAAAGTTTGGTTACATCAAAAAAGATGGTTTCCGTATACTTGCCGATGCTTGGCGCAGTTACCTCGGTCTGTGCATAACGCCACACCGTTCCGTCAGGAAAAAGGTAAGTCTGTCTTTCATCGGAAAGTTTTATGACGCCGCTTTTTCCGTCACATTCTTTGAGTGCCTGCTGTAATTCATTGAATGTTTGCAAATCGCTTTGTGCCAAGGTTCGAAACAGGCGATGCATTTGAAAATTACACAGTTTAACAATACCTGATGGAGCAAAATAGCAAACAGCGCTTGGCAGGGTATCAAAGGCTTGTTTGATTGAATTACGGCCGAGTCCTCGGTTTTTCTGACGAAAAAGAGCAATTGCACCGAAAATGAGAAAAACTTCTATTATGCCTGTAATGCACCACAGCGACCACATAGGAAGCGGCAGCAAGGTGCGATACTCTCTGCCTTCCCGAATTTTTGAAAAACTCTCTGTCAAAACAGACAGCAGGGCAAACAGTGCCAAATATATTCCTGCGTTCAGGACTGTAATCCACCGTTTTCTGCTTCGGGTAAGAGACACGATAAAGCAAAACAAACTCAAAACCAACGAGAAAAACAGACATACCAATAATACCGATTGTTCCGTTGAAGCAGAGTTATAAAAGGTTGTCATAACTGTTCACCCGCCTTTCCTATTCTCAGCGTAAAGCACCATACGCCATCCTCAAAGAGACAGTTTTCGCAGGACTCTGTAAAGTCCGCAAGCGGGCAGCTGCTCTCCACTTCCAAACGAAAGATAACGGAATCGGCAGCACTGCGTGCTTTCATCAAGACGGATTGCAGGTCATCTATGGCGGTCTCTATCACTTTCTCGAAAAAGTCATATACCCGAATGGCGTCCTCGACGAGAATTCTGCTGCCGCCAGGAATATCCATCGCACAGTCTATATCCATAAGTTCCAAATTGGCAAAGGATTCCTCCATGCAAAGCGACAGTTCCGCCGTATCTGTAGTTTTTGACTGTTCACCGATAAAGATTAAGTTGCCGCAGCGTTTTATGTAGGCACCGATTACGGCGATTTTTGCAAGCAGACTGCGGCGTTTTTCATAATCTGACCCTGCATTGTACTGAGAAAACAAGCGCTCTAACAAATCAACTTGTTCTGCTGTCTTGTCCTGCAAAAGGTCATACAATCGGTTCTTTTCCCGCAGTGTTTTGATTTTCAGTTTAACACGATAGTTTTCCTGTTCCAGATAATTGCTTTCTGCAATCGTCTCGTTGTTTTCCTCAAGCCGTTCAAGCAGTGCGGTAATCTCGGTAATATCCTCCTGCCAAAACACATGACCGCCATCAATGGGATGGCTTTTCAGTAATGTATTTTTATCAAGGCTGACAGCGGCGGTTTCCGCTTTTTGCATTATTCCTTTTGAAATCTCAGGGGAATTAGCAGAGGTGTAACGGATTTGATAGTCATTATCGGTAATTTGTGCACCGAAAGTTCCTGCTTCAAAGAGTGCCGCATACCCTGTATTGGTGGGAATAAGCCCCACCTGAATACAACATTCCAACATTCCAACAAACATAAGACACTGCGCTGCCGTGATGTCTCCGCCGATGATTTGCATCCACTCTGCACCGCTTGCATAGATAACCGCATACACGATGGAGCAGGGCAGCACAAGTACAGGCAGATATTTTTTACGCTGTGCCAATCGGCACTTGTACAGCGTGATCGCAAAGGCGGTCAGTGCACAAACGACCACCCAAGCGATGATAAAATAATAGCCAACCGCATATGTATAGGTTCCGCTTTCGCCGATACAAATTCCTCCTGACGGAAAAGAAAATACAAACTGATGCAGGTCATTGGTCAATACCAGCAGCACGCAAAGCACGGGGGGGGAGATATAGCAGCAGTTTTGCCCATATCGGCAGACGGAATGTTTCTGATTTACCGAGATACAGGGAAACTGCAGCAAAGAGAAGCGGTATGAAAAGCATCGGGACATAGTAGCCGTACCATAAATGCCGTATCACATTGGGAGAAGCGACGAAATGATATTTCAGCGTTCGCAGCATAAACCAAAAAACAGCCAAAAATGAGACACCGACCATATAGCGTCGTACAGGTGCATAAAGGATACGCCTGTAAACAGAAATTCCCCATCCGATATACAGGGCAATATAGATCAGCGAGCGGGCGATCCCACCCGGAACTCTCAAGATATCAAACTTTCCCAAAACTCGTAAAACGACAGCGCAGGCGATTAAGGCTGCAACAACGATTGCAGTATAGTACTTTCTGTTTTCCGATTTTGCCACACAAGCCACCTCACTTTTTCTTTGCTTGATAGGGATTATTTGTTGGTTACATAGTAACCAACAAGGGGATATCCCCTTGAAAATTTTTATTTTCCCTTACCTTTCGGAATTAGGTACATTTACTCAAATTAAAGTATAGCATAAATAGTTTTCAATGTCTGTTCCGCTTCTCCTGCGTGGGTAGGATTAAGCCGTGCGAACTGCTCCTTGAAAACGTTAATTAAGATATTGGTATCAGGGTCATATACTGTGCCTGCCATATCTTCAGTTATTTTCCCGAAATAGGTATAACCAAGGCGTGTCAAATGAACCATTGCTGGCATTTGAACACGGGTAGCTTCGTTAAACATATTTTTCTTACCACTTGCCGCCATCTTCAGACCTCCTCATATCATTCGTCTAATATGACTTCACATACATCGCCAATATCACAATGAAATACTTTGCAAATTCTCATAAGCACATCAAGGGATACTGTTTCATTCTTATTTAATTTTGTTGCAACAGACGATGAAATCTCCGCAGCACGCATTAAATCTTGTCTTTTCATTTGATTATCAATCATAAGTTTTTGAAGTTTGTTGTAGCTTATTCTCATCTGTAACGCTCCTTCGTATTCTCCGTTCCTTTTGGTTACAGTTACTCATTTAACATTATACTATGAATAATCTATTTTTTCAAGATATAGGGATTTATTCGCAACTCCTATCCGACAAGATGTCACTTTTTACAAACACCTAATACAATTCTTTTAAAGAATAATAAACCTAGATTGAAAAATTAAACCTGTACTTTGACAACTGAAAATGGCTAAAAAAGTCTAATTTACTTTTGCAATGGCTTCTTCTGGCAGACATGATATAGTTAAGATATCGATTGCTATCTGCTAGAAAGGGGCAGATATGACTTATTACAAAAAAGAAGGACAGATGGATCTGTCTGACAGGATTGCGATAGAAACCGGAATTAGCAGTAAAGATTCCTTCAAAAAAATAGGAAAACTACTCCATCGTCATCCGTCAACAATTGCACATGAGATTAAAGAAAATCGTACATTCATTCCGGGTAACTATTTTCTAAGAAAGGACTGCAGATTTGTAAGACAGTATGTACAGCATCACGTTTGTGGAGATGAGTCCTGCGAAGAAAACTGTTGTAGATGCCGAAGTGTGGACTGCCAGAAATACTGCGGTAAATATGTATCCCGGGCATGCCATAAATTCGAAAAGCCTCCATATGTGTGTAATAACTGTTCAGAGAAAAAGCTTTGTTCAAAAGACAAATATATTTACAGTGCAAAGCATGCTGATGCAACTGTCACACGAAGACGAAGCGAAAGCAGACAGGGAGTTCGCATTTCTGATGAAAAGAAATCTGAAATGGATGAACTGATTACCAAACTTGTTAAAAAGGGACAGCCTCTTACCCACATATATGCTGAGCATGAAAATGAAATACCAGTATGTTTGCGGACTCTCTATAATTACATAGATGATGGTGAGTTGACAGTCAAAAACATAGACCTGCGTAGAAAAACCGGGTATAAGAAACGAGGAAAAGGGTATCAGCCACCTCTTGGATTTGCAAATATAGAATTCCGCCAAGGCAGAACTTACACTGATTTTGAGTATGCGATGAAAGTAAAGTATACAGAAGATGAAGTGGTAGAAATGGATACTGTAAAAGGTGTGAGAGAACAAGGGAAAAGGCTTCTTACAATGATATTTAGGAAGAACAATGTAATGCTACTTTTTCTTATGCCAGATGGGAAAGCAGAATCTGTAAAAAGAGTGTTTGACTATCTTGAGTCAGGGCTTGGAATAGAAGTATTTAGAAGATTATTTCCAGTTATATTGACTGACAATGGCAGCGAATTCAAGAAAGTTGATGAGCTGGAGCTTACAACTGATGAGGACGGCTTTCTGATTTACAGAACAAGTCTTTATTACTGTGATCCAATGGCTTCATGGCAAAAAGGATGTATCGAGAAAAACCATGAATTTATTCGTTATGCGATTCCTAAAAAGAAAAGCTTAAATTCTTATAATCAGGATGACATCACTAAGCTCATGAATCACATCAATAGCGTGAAACGACCTGGACTTGGAAATAAAAGTCCATATGAGTTGGTTGAGGAAGATGATGAAGATTTTCAAGAATTAATGAGATTTTTAAAAATGCACCTCATCCCGCCAGATGAAGTGCATTTGATGCCAGACTTATTTGTTAAAAAGTAATTAAAAGACTTAAATGCAGGTAGTAATCGATTGTCAATAGGTGTTATTAGACGGGTCGCGTTTACTTTTGCATAAGAATTAGCCAGCCGTCTGTTTGCTATGCAATTTTTGATATACCCGCTGTCTGGAATATGCTAATTATAGCACCTTTCAGAAAGAAGGCACAACAATATAAGTCGAAATTGGGGGCGAAAATCGATTTTGTGTAATCAGACGATATTTCAGTCAAGTTTTAGTTTTTCATTCAAGGAAAGAATAATAAAAAAGAGATGCCGAAGCACCTCAATTATACATTCTATTATTAACATTCAATGCAATCATTGCTATGACCTTTTCTATCGGCGGCTCTTTTCCGTCCGGTGCAACTGCTTTCCAAAAAGCGATTGCTTCCGGTTCAGCACTTTTCATTGCTTCCCGAATGGCAAACTGCATTTCCTCTTTTACTGCTTTTTCGGTTGTTCCATTTTCTTTCGCTATTTGTCTGAAAATGTCGTTCACTTCTACTTCCTCCTATGTCTATTAGTATGTGTCTATCACTGATAGTTGTTGTTATAGCATATTCTCTCTGTCGAAGTCCCGAAAAATTTGTCGATAGCAGAAATTTTTTATACCGAAAAAAAGAAAGCTCGTCGATTAGGACGAACTTCTGTGTTTTATGGAAGTATTTGCTTTGACTGCTTCACAAGTGTATCTATGACTTCATAAATTCTGTTTCTATCTTCAGGAGCAAGTTTTTCAAGCTTCTCATTCAGCATTGAGTTCTTGACTGTATATCCCGTTTCCAGAACATCTGTAAGAACCATATCCGATGATACACCTAAAGCATTTACTATCTTTATGAAAGTTTCGAGTGACGGAATTTTCTCTCCACGCTCAACCATACCAATATAATTTGTTGTCAAATCTGTTTTCTCAGCCAAATCTTCTTGGCGTAATTTCCTCGCAAGTCGGAACTTTCTTATATTCTTGCCGATTGTATCGAGCTTCATCACATCACCTCCCTTAGTGTGTTTCCATAACTAATAGTATAGGTTAAGTCGATTTCAAATCACACGCACCCAAAGGAAGTTAAACCAACTATTAGTGATGATTCCCAACTATTTTTATGTTATACTACAAAAGTAGTAATTCATGATTGTTAATGGCGAAAGACAAATCACAACCCAAGAGCCAAGTCAAACAATCTCCATAGAAGAAACTTAGGGGTAAAAAGGAATGGACGAACAAAAGATAATATTCAGTAATCGGTTTGAAAAAGAGAAATTTGAGGATTACAAAACAGATTTGGGAACTGGCAACACAATCACTCCTGACTTTACGGAAGCTGATGATTTTTTGAAATTCATACAGAAGAACCGCAGAAGTGTTCCAAGTAAAGAACGAATTGCTGATAAGGACAAATTCATCAAGACCGTTTACGAGTTATCCAACAGCTTTGAAATTGACGCTGACCTGATAGAATTTGCCGAGGGATATATCGCTAACATCTATGTAGATTATGCCTGCTACACTGGATATATCAAGAAGCTGTTAGCAATTCTTTTTATCCTTGCCGATGATATTTCCTTTTTAGACGGCAGTAAAGAAAATGCCGATATGCTTTTCAGCTTCACTTATCACACACACCATATTTTCCTGAATAACAGAGAAACAACCGATTTCTCATAATGTACCCGATGGCTACTCAACTGAGCAGCCATCTTTTCGATTTTCCAGACACCGTCTGGAAT
>ERZ812616.618-NODE-618-length-48344-cov-6.313115_pt1 | contig 48344 bp, 55 predicted proteins | sample MGYA00376249_ERZ812616 | MGnify/ENA primary metagenome ERZ812616 (study PRJEB26924, sample SAMEA4378265) | human gut metagenome | biome: human gut; feature: human-associated habitat; material: faeces | place: China | collected 2013 ...
AACAGAGAACTCATAAGAGACTGATCGATATCATTGCACCGACACAGAAGACTGTAGATGCTCTGTCAAGACTGGAAATGCCAGCTGGTGTATACATCGATATCAAAATGAAGAACAAATAAGTTCTAATAAATTAAAACACAGTAGTTCCTAATATTTAGGATGAACACCCATAAGGGCGTTCCGCTGTAAATCACAGGAGGTAAAATAAAATGAAGAAAGCTATCTTAGCTACCAAAGTCGGAATGACTCAAATCTTCAACGAAGATGGAGTACTTACTCCGGTAACTGTTCTTCAGGCTGGACCATGTGTTGTAACACAGATCAAAACCGTTGAAAATGACGGATACAGCGCAGTTCAGGTTGGATTCGTTGACAAGAAAGACAAAATTGTTAACGTTGACAAGAACGGAAAGAAAGAAATCGTGCACAGACACGGAGTTACAAAGGCTGAAAAAGGACACTTTGACAAAGCCGGAGTAACAGGAAAGAGATTTGTAAGAGAATTCAAATTCGAGAACGCTGATGAATATCAGTTAGCTCAGGAAATTAAAGCAGATATCTTTGAAGCTGGCGACAAAGTAGACGCAACAGCAATTTCCAAAGGTAAAGGATTCCAGGGTGCTATCAAGAGACACAACCAGCACAGAGGACCTATGGCTCACGGTTCTAAGTTCCATCGTCATGCTGGTTCCAACGGTGCTGCATCTGACCCGAGTAAAGTATTCAAGGGCAAAAAGATGCCAGGACACATGGGAGCAAAGAAGATTACAATTCAGAACCTTGAAATCGTAAGAGTAGACGTTGAAAACAACCTTCTTCTGGTTAAGGGCGCAGTTCCGGGACCAAAGAAATCTCTTGTAACGATTAAAGAATCTGTAAAATCTATCTAAGATTGGCACTAGGAAAGGAGGAACATACAGATGGCAAACGTATCTGTTTACAATATCGAAGGTAAAGAAGTTGGAACAATCGACTTAAATGATGCTGTATTCGGTGTAGAAGTAAACGAACACCTTGTACACATGGCAGTTGTAAGCCAGCTTGCAAATAAACGTCAGGGAACACAGAAAGCGAAAACTCGTTCAGAAGTTTCCGGCGGCGGAAGAAAACCATGGAGACAGAAAGGTACCGGTCATGCAAGACAGGGATCTACAAGAGCTCCGCAGTGGACAGGCGGTGGAGTAGTATTCGCTCCGACACCGAGAGATTACTCTTTCAAACTTAACAAGAAAGAAAGAAGAGCAGCTCTCAAATCCGCTCTGACATCAAGAGTAGAAGAAAAGAAATTCATCGTTGTTGATGAAATTAACTTTGATGAAATCAAGACAAAGAAATTCCAGGATGTTCTTAATAACCTGTCAGTATCCAAAGCTCTCGTAGTTCTGGAAGACGGAAACAAGAACGCAGAACTTTCAGCTAGAAACATTGCTGATGTTAAAACTGCTAAGACAAACACAATCAATGTGTATGACATCCTGAAATACAATACAGTAATCGCAACTAAGGCTGCTGTACAGGCAATCGAGGAGGTGTACGCATAATGGCAAACATTCAGTATTATGATGTAATCCTTAAACCGGTAGTAACCGAAAAGACAATGGCTCTTATGGCTGACAAGAAATACACATTCCTTGTACACACAGAAGCTAATAAGACTCAGATCAAAGAAGCTGTAGAAAAAATGTTCCCAGGAACAAAAGTTGCTGGCGTTAACACAATCAACATGGACGGAAAGAACAAACGAGTTCGCGGAACCATGACATTCGGAAAAACAGCTAAGACAAAGAAAGCAATCGTTCAGCTGACAGAAGAATCAGCAGAGATCGAAATCTTCCAGGGACTGTAAGAAACTGGAACCTAAACGGTGCAAATCCGTGACAAAAATAACTAGCAAAATGCGAAAGGAGATAGAGTAATGGGAATTAAAACATACCGCCCATATACACCTTCCAGAAGACATATGACCGGCTCTGATTTCTCAGAAATCACAAAAACAGCACCGGAGAAATCTTTAGTAGTTTCTCTGAGCAAGACTGCCGGACGTAACAATCAGGGTAAAATCACTGTTAGACACCGCGGAGGCGGAGTTAAGAGAAAATATAGAGTAATCGACTTCAAACGTAAAAAAGACGGAATTCCGGCAACTGTAATCGGAATCGAATACGATCCGAACAGAAGTGCTAACATTGCACTTATCTGCTACGCTGATGGAGAAAAAGCTTACATCATCGCACCAGAAGGACTTACAGACGGAATGAAAGTTATGAACGGACCAGAAGCAGAAGTAAGAGTAGGAAACTGCCTGCCGCTTTCAGCTATCCCGGTTGGTACACAGGTTCATAACATTGAGCTTCATCCTGGAAAGGGCGGACAGATGGTTCGTTCAGCAGGAAACAGCGCACAGCTCATGGCTAAAGAAGGAAAGTATGCAACACTTCGTCTTCCTTCAGGAGAAATGAGAATGGTTCCGATCGAATGCCGCGCATCAGTTGGTGTTGTTGGAAATGGCGATCATAACCTTGTAAACATTGGTAAAGCAGGACGTAAACGTCACATGGGTATCAGACCTACAGTTCGTGGTTCCGTTATGAACCCGAATGATCATCCGCATGGTGGTGGTGAAGGTAAGACTGGAATCGGTCGTCCGGGTCCGTGCACTCCTTGGGGTAAACCGGCACTTGGTCTTAAGACTCGTAAGAAAAACAAACAGTCTAACAAGCTGATCATCAGAAGAAAAGACGGTAGAGGAATCAAATAGTTAATTTTCAAGGAGGTTAGAACCTATGGCTCGTTCACTTAAAAAAGGACCATTCGCAGACGCAAGCCTGCTTAAGAAAGTGGAAGCAATGAACGCATCAGGAGACAAGGGTGTTATCAAAACATGGTCTCGTCGTTCTACAATCTTCCCGATTATGGTTGGACATACAATCGCAGTTCATGATGGAAGAAAACATGTTCCGGTATATGTAACAGAAGATATGGTTGGACATAAACTCGGAGAGTTCGTAGCAACCAGAACATACAGAGGACATGGAAAAGACGAAAAGAAATCGAAAGTTAGATAATATTTAACGTATTGAAAGGAGGTTTCATCCCATGGCAAAAGGACATAGAAGTCAAATTAAGAGAGAAAGAAATGCAAACAAGGACACCAGACCTTCAGCTAAGTTATCTTACGCCAGAGTTTCTGTTCAGAAAGCATGCTTCGTATTAGATGCCATCAGAGGTAAGGATGTAACAACAGCGCTTGGTATTTTAACATACAATCCAAGATACGCTTCAAGCATTATAAAGAAATTATTGGAATCAGCTATCGCAAATGCTGAGAATAACAACGGTATGAGTGTTGAAAACCTTTATATTGAGGAATGCTACGCAAATAAAGGACCAACAATGAAGAGAATCAGACCGAGAGCACAGGGCAGAGCTTACAGAATCGAAAAGAGAATGAGTCATATTACACTTGTGCTTAATGAAAGATAAGGAGGGCAATAATGGGACAGAAAGTTAATCCTCATGGCTTAAGAGTCGGTGTTATCAAAGACTGGGACTCTAAATGGTATGCAGAAAAAGATTTTGCTGACTATTTAGTAGAAGATCATAAAATCAGAAAATTTCTGAAGAATAAATTATACAGCGCAGGAGTTTCTAAGATTGAAATCGAAAGAGCTTCTGATCGTGTTAAGATCATCGTTTATACTGCTAAACCGGGTGTTGTAATCGGTAAAGGCGGTTCTGAGATCGAAAAAGTAAAAGCTGAACTTCAGAAAATGACAGATAAGAAAGTTATCGTTGACATCAAAGAAGTAAAAAGACCTGACAAAGATGCTCAGCTCGTTGCTGAAAACATCGCACAGCAGCTGGAAAATCGTATTTCCTTCCGTCGTGCAATGAAATCTTGCATGTCAAGAACTATGAAATCAGGAGCACTTGGTGTTAAGACATCCGTATCCGGACGTCTCGGCGGAGCTGATATGGCTCGTACAGAGTTCTACAGCGAAGGAACTATTCCGCTTCAGACACTGAGAGCAGACATTGACTATGGCTTCGCTGAAGCAGACACAACTTACGGAAAAGTTGGTGTTAAGGTATGGATTTACAAAGGCGAAGTACTTCCAACAAAGGCAGGTAAGGAAGGGAGCGATAAATAATGTTAATGCCAAAAAGAGTAAAACGTAGAAAACAGTTCCGTGGCTCCATGAAAGGTAAAGCATTAAGAGGAAACAAGATCACGAACGGTGAATATGGTCTTGTAGCAATGGAACCATGTTGGATCAGATCTAACCAGATTGAAGCTGCCCGTATCGCTATGACACGTTACATCAAACGTGGTGGTAAGGTTTGGATCAAGATCTTCCCTGATAAACCAGTAACAACGAAACCGGCTGAGACACGTATGGGTTCTGGAAAAGGAACTCTTGAATACTGGGTAGCTGTAGTTAAGCCAGGACGTGTAATGTTCGAACTTGCAGGAGTACCTGAAGAAGTTGCGAAAGAAGCATTACGTCTTGCTATGCACAAATTACCATGTAAATGTAAAATCGTTTCTCGTGCAGACTTAGAAGGCGGTGATAACAGTGAAAATTAAGACATTTGTAGAAGATTTAAAAGCAAAATCTGTTGCAGAATTAAATGAAGAATTAGTAGCTGCTAAAAAGGAACTCTTCAATCTGAGATTCCAGAACGCAACAAATCAGTTAGATAATACAAGCAGAATCAAAGAAGTAAGAAAGAATATCGCAAGAATCCAGACAGTGATCACAGAAAAAAGCCAGAATGCTTAATTAGGTGATATTCAGAAAGGAGTATAACCGTGGAAAGAAACCTGAGAAAAACGAGAGTTGGTAAGGTTGTAAGCAACAAGATGGACAAGACAATCGTCGTTGCAGTAGAAGACCATGTAAAACATCCGCTTTACAATAAGATCGTAAAAAGAACTTACAAACTGAAAGCGCATGATGAAAATAATGAATGCAATATTGGTGATAGAGTAAAAGTTATGGAGACAAGACCGTTATCTAAAGATAAGAGATGGAGACTTGTTGAAATCGTAGAAAAAGTTAAATAGTTTGACTTTGATAAAAGTATAAGGAGGTTTACCTGCATGATACAGCAAGAAAGCAGATTAAAAGTAGCAGATAATACAGGTGCTAAAGAATTACTCTGTATCCGTGTATTAGGCGGTTCTACAAGAAGATATGCAGCTATCGGTGATGTAATCGTTGCTTCGGTTAAAGATGCAACACCAGGCGGCGTTGTTAAAAAAGGTGATGTCGTTAAAGCTGTAGTTGTTCGTACTGTAAACAGCACTCGTCGTAAAGATGGATCATACATCAGATTCGATGAAAATGCTGCTGTTATTATTAAAGATGACAAAAACCCAAAAGGAACTCGTATTTTTGGACCTGTAGCCAGAGAACTTCGTGAGAAACAGTTTATGAAAATTGTTTCACTGGCTCCGGAAGTACTGTAAGGAGGTTCGAGTATGTCAACAATGAAGATCAAAAAAGGCGATACCGTTAAAGTTATCGCTGGAAAAGATAAAGACAAAGAAGGCAAAGTAATCGCAGTAGATCAGAAAAACGGTACAGTCCTGGTAGAAGGCGTTAACATGAGAACAAAACATGCTAAACCAAGCGCTTCTAATCCGGAAGGCGGAATCCTTCATCAGGAAGGACCGATCGATGCATCTAACGTAATGTATGTTCACAAGGGAAAAGCTACAAGAGTAGGCTTCAAACTTGATGGAGACAAAAAAGTACGTGTTGCAAAATCAACAGGCGAAGTAATTGATTAGTTCTAGGAAGGAGGTCAAAGGCTTTGAGTAGACTTAAAGAACAGTACCAGAACGAGATCATTGACGCAATGATCAAAAAATTTGGTTATAAGAATATTATGGAAGTGCCGAAGCTCGACAAGGTTGTTATCAACATGGGCGTTGGCGAAGCAAAAGACAATGCAAAAGCATTAGACTCAGCTGTAGCTGATATGGAAAAGATCACTGGACAGAAAGCAGTTCTGACCAGAGCTAAAAATTCAGTAGCTAACTTCAAAATCCGTGAAGGAATGGCTATCGGATGCAAAGTTACTTTAAGAGGAGAAAAGATGTATGAGTTCGTTGATCGTCTCATCAACCTTGCACTGCCTCGTGTACGTGACTTTAGAGGAGTTAATCCGAACGCATTCGACGGAAGAGGTAACTACGCTCTTGGTATCAAGGAGCAGCTTATCTTCCCAGAAATCGAATATGATAAAGTAGATAAGGTTAGAGGTATGGATGTTATCTTCGTAACAACTGCTAATACAGACGAAGAAGCACGTGAATTGTTAACACAGTTCAACATGCCATTCACAAAATAAGGAGGAAATTTTCATGGCAAAGACAGCAATGAAACTGAAACAGCAGCGCAAACAGAAATTCTCTACAAGAGAATATAATCGTTGCAGAATCTGTGGACGTCCACATGCATATTTAAGAAAATATGGAATCTGCCGTGTATGCTTCCGTGAACTGGCATACAAAGGTGAAATTCCGGGCGTAAAGAAAGCAAGTTGGTAGAAAAGGAGGATAATCCACAATGACTATGAGTGATCCAATTGCAGATATGCTTACAAGAATCCGTAACGCAAACACTGCAAAACATGATACAGTAGATGTTCCGGCTTCAAAGATGAAGATCGCTATCGCTGACATTCTCGTTAACGAAGGATACATCACAAAATATGACATCGTAGAAGAAGGAAACTTCAACACAATCCGCATCACATTAAAATATGGTGCAGATAAGAACGAAAAAGTTATTTCTGGAATCAAAAAGATTTCTAAACCAGGTCTTCGTGTTTACGCTGGTAAAGACGAACTTCCGAGAGTACTTGGAGGACTTGGAACTGCAATCATCTCTACAAACCAGGGCGTGATTACAGACAAAGAAGCCAGAAAGCTTGGCGTAGGCGGAGAAGTTCTTTGCTTCGTATGGTAATAACCAGATAAAATGGAGAAAACGAATGAAATCATATTTCCTGTGATTTCATTCGATACTCAATAAATTGCAACTGAAAACAGAGCAGCCATAAGGTGCTGTTCCGAAAATGTAAGTGTAGGAGGTAAAAGGTATGTCACGTATCGGAAGACATCCAGTAGCGATCCCGGCAGGCGTAACTGTTGAAATCGCAGAGAAGAATGTAGTGACTGTTAAAGGTCCTAAGGGAACTCTCGTAAGAGAACTTCCAGTTGAAATGGAAATCAAAAAAGAAGGCGAAGAAGTTATCGTAACAAGACCGAACGATCTCAAGAAGATGAAATCTCTTCATGGTCTTACAAGAACACTGATCAACAACATGGTAATCGGTGTTACTGAAGGATATGAAAAAGTTCTTGAAGTAAACGGTGTAGGTTACAGAGCTTCCAAATCAGGAAACAAATTAACATTGAATTTGGGATACTCTCACCCGGTTGAGATGGAAGATCCGGAAGGAATCGAAACTGTTCTTGACGGACAGAACAAAATCATCGTTAAGGGAATCAGTAAAGAAAAAGTTGGCCAGTACGCAGCTGAAATCAGAGATAAGAGAAGACCGGAACCTTATAAGGGCAAGGGAATCAAATATGCTGATGAAGTTATCAGACGTAAAGTTGGTAAAACTGGTAAAAAATAAGTAAGGAGAGTGTGAACAAATGGTTAGTAAGAAATCAAGAAGCGAAGTTCGTGTAAATAAACATAGAAAACTGCGTAACCGTTTCAGTGGTACAGCTGAAAGACCGCGTCTCGCTGTGTTTAGAAGTAATAATCATATGTATGCTCAGATTATTGACGATACAGTTGGAAACACTCTGGTTTCCGCTTCCACTCTTCAGAAAGATGTGAAAGCAGAACTGGAAAAAACCAACAACGTTGAAGCAGCAGCATACCTTGGAACAGTAATTGCAAAAAAAGCAATCGAGAAAGGTATCACTTCTGTTGTATTTGACAGAGGAGGATTTATCTATCACGGAAAAATCAAAGCATTAGCAGACGCAGCAAGAGAAGCTGGTTTGAATTTCTAGAAGGAGGACGGACACATGAAACAGGAACGTATTGATGCTAATCAGTTAGAACTTACCGAAAAAGTAGTATCAATCAAACGTGTTACCAAAGTTGTTAAGGGTGGTCGTAACATGAGATTCACAGCTTTAGTAGTTGTTGGCGACGGAAACGGCCATGTTGGTGCAGGTTTAGGAAAAGCAGCTGAAATTCCGGAAGCAATCCGCAAAGGAAAAGAAGATGCTATGAAGAAACTTATCAAAGTTACTTTAGATGAAAACGACAGTATTACACATGATTATATTGGAAAATTCGGAAGTGCTTCTGTACTTCTGAAAAAAGCTCCGGAAGGTACTGGTGTTATCGCAGGTGGACCGGCTCGTGCCGTAATCGAACTTGCAGGTATCAAGAACATCCGTACAAAATCTCTCGGATCTAACAACAAACAGAACGTTGTACTTGCTACTATCGAAGGTTTAAGTCAGCTGAAAGCTCCAGAAGACGTAGCTAAACTTCGCGGTAAAACTGTAGAAGAGATCTTAGGCTAGGGAGGAGATTACAATGGCAAATTTAAAAATCACATTAGTAAAATCAACAATCGGTGCTGTTCCGAAACACAGAAGAACAGTAGAAGCATTAGGCCTTAAGAAGGTTAATAAGACAGTTGTCCTTCCGGATAACGCTGCAACCAGAGGAATGGTTCAGCAGGTAAGACATCTGGTAAAAGTAGAAGAAGAAGCATAAATCTTAGATAGGAGGTGTCACAATGGACTTATCTAATTTAAGACCGGCTGACGGATCAAAACATAGCGATAATTTCAGAAGAGGTCGTGGACACGGCTCAGGAAATGGTAAGACTGCTGGTAAGGGACACAAAGGTCAGAAAGCTCGTTCCGGAGCTCCGAGACCAGGTTTCGAAGGTGGACAGATGCCATTATACAGACGTATTCCTAAGAGAGGTTTCACTTGCAGAAACTCTAAGGAAATCGTTGGAATCAATGTCAGTGCTCTTGAAGTATTTGACAACGATGCAGTAGTTTCTGTTGAAACTCTGATTGAAGCAGGAATCGTAAAACATGCCAGAGATGGTGTTAAAATTCTTGGAAATGGAGAGTTAACCAAAAAGCTTACTGTTCAGGCAAATGCATTCAGCGCAGGTGCTGTAGAAAAGATTGAAGCTGTTGGTGGAAAAGCAGAGGTGATCTAATGCTACAAACATTCCGTAAAGCATTTCAGATTGAAGACATACGGAGAAAAATATTGTATACCCTTGCAATGCTGTTTGTAGTAAGACTCGGATCTCAGCTTCCGACACCGGGAGTTGATCCGACCTATATTCAGAATTTCTTTGCGAACCAGACCGGTGATTCGTTTAACTTTTTTAACGCTTTCACCGGCGGTTCGTTTGAGACGATGTCCATCTTTGCATTGAGTATTACCCCGTATATCACATCTTCCATTATCATCCAGCTTCTTACAATTGCAATTCCAAAGCTTGAGGAAATGCAGAAAGAAGGGGAAGATGGAAGAAAGAAGCTTACCGCATTAACTCGTTATGTGACAGTTGTGCTTGCTCTGATTGAATCTACAGCTATGGCTGTTGGATTTGGACGTCAGGGACTTCTGGAAAAGTTCAATTTTGTAAATGCTGCAATTGTAGTTCTTACATTAACTGCAGGATCTGCATTCCTTATGTGGATCGGGGAACGAATTACAGAAAAAGGAGTGGGAAATGGTATTTCTATCGTCCTGCTCATTAACATTTTATCACGTATTCCAAGTGATATGACCTCACTGTATGAGAAGTTCATCAGCGGCAAAGGTCTTGCCAGTGGAGGACTTGCAGCAATCATCATCATTGCAATCATTCTCGTACTTGTAGTATTTACGGTAATACTTCAGGATGCGGAGAGACGAATTCCGGTTCAGTATTCGCAGAAAGTACAGGGGAGAAAATCAGTAGGTGGACAGTCAACGAACATTCCGCTGAAGGTTAATACCGCCGGAGTAATTCCGGTTATTTTCGCTTCATCTATTATGCAGTTCCCGGTTGTAATTGCTTCATTTATGGGCAAGGGCAACGGAAAAGGCATCGGAAGTGAAATCCTCAGAGGCTTAAGTTCAGGAAACTGGTGTAATCCGAATAAGATTTACTATTCCTGGGGACTTATAGTATATATCGTACTTACGATTTTCTTTGCATATTTCTATACGAGCATTACTTTTAACCCGTTGGAAATTGCAAATAATATGAAAAAAAGCGGTGGATTTATCCCAGGTATCAGACCTGGAAAACCTACTGTGGACTACTTAAATAAGATATTGAATTATATTATCTTTATTGGTGCATGCGGACTTGTAATTGTACAGGTAATTCCGTTTGTGTTCAATGGTGTGTTTGGAGCGAATGTATCATTCGGGGGAACTTCTCTGATCATTATCATCGGTGTTGTTCTTGAGACACTCAAACAGATTGAGTCTCAGATGCTCGTTCGTAATTACACAGGATTTTTGAATGTCAAAGGAAAATCTATGAAAAATAGTTTTCTTGGATATTAAAACAATTGTAGCCCGTTGTCTTTTAGAGTATAATCAAAGACAACGGGCTCTTTTGCCATTATGACATTTGAAGGAGGAATAGTAAAATGAAAATCATTATGTTAGGTGCTCCTGGTGCAGGAAAAGGTACACAGGCAAAAAAAATTGCCGCTAAGTACGGAATTCCTCATATTTCAACAGGAGATATTTTCCGCGCAAATATTAAGAACGGAACTGAACTTGGAAAGAAAGCGAAGACTTATATGGATCAGGGACTTCTTGTTCCGGATGAATTGGTCGTAGATCTTGTTGTAGACCGTGTGAGTCAGGATGACTGTACGAAGGGATATGTACTGGACGGTTTTCCACGTACAATTCCACAGGCTGAGGCGCTTGATAAGGCACTGGAAGCGAAGGGCCAGAAGATGGACTATGCAATCGATGTAGATGTTCCGGATGAAAATATTGTAAAGCGTATGGGTGGAAGACGCGCATGCGTAGGATGTGGCGCAACTTACCATCTTGTATATGCTGCACCGAAGAAAGACGGAATCTGTGATGTCTGCGGAGGAGAACTGATCCTTCGTGATGATGACAAACCGGAGACAGTTGAAAAGAGGCTGCATGTATATCATGATCAGACACAGCCGCTGATCGATTATTATACAAAAGCGGGAATTCTGAAAAGCGTTGATGGAACAGTGGATATGGAAGATGTATTCGGAGCCATTGTTTCTATATTAGGAGAGTAACAGATGCCGATTACGATTAAATCAGAAAGAGAAATTGAACTGATGACAGAAGCCGGAAGGATTCTGGGGATCGTACATAAGGAACTGGAGAAGGCATTAAAACCAGGAATGAGTACACTGGATATCGATGCATTAGGTGAAGAAGTTATTCGCAGCTATGGCTGCGAACCTTCTTTTCTGAATTACAATGGATATCCGGCGTCTATCTGTGTTTCTGTAAATGATGAAATCGTTCATGGGATTCCGTCAGCAAAGCACCTCATAAAAGAAGGTGATATTGTGAGCCTGGACGCAGGAGTGATCTACAAAGGTTATCATTCCGATGCTGCAAGGACACATGCTGTCGGTGAGATCAGACCGGATCTTCAGAAACTGATCGATGTAACGAGGGAAAGCTTTTTCGAAGGAATAAAGTTCGCAAAAGAAGGCAATCATCTGTATGATATATCCCGAGCAATCGGTGATTATGCGGAAAGCTTTGGATACGGTGTTGTCAGGGAACTGTGCGGACATGGAATCGGGACCAGTCTTCATGAATCACCGGAGATTCCGAATTTCCAGATGCGAAGAAGAGGACCGAAGCTGAAAGCCGGAATGACACTGGCAATTGAGCCGATGGTCAATCTCGGAACAGAGCGGATTCGCTGGATGAGTGATAACTGGACGGTGGTGACGGCAGACAGAAAAGAATCAGCACATTATGAAAATACAATTCTGATCACAAAAGACGAACCGAAGATCCTGTCGATTGCAGATGGAAATGTATAACAGAACAGAGGAACAGAAAATGGATAGATGGGAAACAGGAATGCTTGCGAAATCTCTGGCCGGTCATGATAAAGATAAGGTATATGTGATCGTCGGACTGGATGAACAGTTTACATATCTTGCAGACGGGGAGAGGAAAACGCTTCAGAGTCCAAAGAAAAAGAAAAAGAAACATGTACAGCTCATTAGAGAACAGCATGAGATTTCCGAAGCGGATGATGTAAAGCTGAAACGGATATTAAAAGAATATAAGATGTCAGAAAAGAAGGAGGACAAATAAATGTCTAAAGCAGATGTAATTGAAATCGAAGGAACAGTAGTAGAAAAACTTCCGAATGCCATGTTTCAGGTAGAACTGGAAAATGGACATCAGGTACTTGCACATATCAGCGGAAAGCTGCGTATGAACTTTATCAAGATTTTACCGGGTGACAAAGTTACTCTGGAACTGTCACCATACGATTTATCTAAAGGAAGAATTATCTGGAGAGATAAATAAAATATTACTTGACAAAAATAAAACCCAGGTGATATAATTTTATGCGAACTGTGCGAAGGACTTTTTCTGCGCACAGGGGGAAAATGCAGACCAGGCAAGGTATGAAAGGAGGATTTGACGTGAAGGTTAGATCATCAGTAAAACCGATTTGCGAAAAATGCAAAGTTATCAAGAGAAAAGGAAGCGTCAGAATTATCTGCGAGAATCCGAAACATAAACAGCGTCAGGGATAGGTTCTGAACACTTAATGAAAGCAAGCCACAGGCGCAGCTTGAATTTAGTGAGAAGACCGCTCCCAAGCCTTAGTGACGACGAGCCGTAGGCGACAGAGGAACTTAGGCGCACGGAGCAGCGAAAGACAGATTTATGTAAACTTAATTAGGCGGCTGATAGAGGATACGCCAGGGTGTGTGTAGAGCGTTATCCACTATTTAATATACATGAACACCACGGGCAAGTGGTTTCTAGTATATTGCTTAAAAACCGGCGGTCATTAGCCGAGAGATCGGTTGCCGGAAAGGATGCGGATACCGAACCGCATCTGGGCTGGGATATCGGACGTGTCTGAGGCATTGGATACATTTTGAAAAGTCCGGTAGGGCTCTTTTTGATAACGGGATGCCCGCAGCCTCATTATAGGACAATGTGAAACCAAAAAAAGAAAGAAAATGGAGGAAATCACAAATGGCTCGTATTGCAGGTGTAGATTTACCAAGAGACAAACGTGTAGAAATCGGATTGACTTATATCTATGGAATCGGAAGAACAAGTGCAACCCGTATTCTCGCAGAAGCAGGAGTTAATCCTGATACTCGCTGCAGAGATCTTACAGACGACGAAGTTAAAAAGATCAGTGCAGTGATCGATGAAACTCAGACAGTTGAAGGTGATCTTAGAAGAGAGATCGCTCTTAACATCAAGAGACTTCAGGAAATCGGATGCTATAGAGGAATCCGTCACAGAAAAGGACTTCCGGTTCGTGGTCAGAAGACTAAGACAAATGCAAGAACAAGAAAAGGTCCTAAGAGAACAGTAGCAAACAAGAAGAAATAATTTCGACAAATAATAAAAAGGAAAGTGTAGGTTAGTTTAAATGGCTAAGAAAGTTACAAAAAAAGTGACAAAAAAACGTGTCAAGAAAAACGTTGAACGCGGACAGGCACATATCCAGTCATCTTTCAATAATACAATCGTTACTTTGACAGATGCACAGGGAAATGCTTTATCATGGGCAAGTGCCGGTGGTCTTGGTTTTAGAGGTTCAAGAAAATCTACTCCATACGCAGCTCAGATGGCAGCTGAAACAGCAGCTAAAGCAGCTCTGCCGCATGGTCTTAAATCAGTAGACGTATTCGTAAAAGGACCAGGTTCAGGAAGAGAAGCAGCAATCCGTGCTCTTCAGGCATGCGGAATTGATGTAACAAGCATCAGAGACGTAACACCGGTACCACACAATGGATGCCGCCCGCCGAAGAGAAGAAGAGTCTAGTCGAATTATTATAGGAGGATACGAACATGGCAGTAAATAGAGTCCCGGTTCTTAAAAGATGCCGTTCCCTTGGAATGGATCCGGTATATCTTGGAATTGATAAAAAGTCTAACAGACAGTTAAAGAGATCCAATAGAAAAATGAGCGAGTATGGTCTTCAGTTGCGTGAAAAACAGAAAGCTAAATTCATCTATGGTGTATTAGAAAAACCGTTCCTGAATTACTTCAAGAAAGCAGATCAGATGAGCGGAATGACAGGTGAAAACCTGATGGTTCTTCTTGAATCAAGACTGGATAACGTAGTATTCCGTCTTGGATTTGCAAGAACAAGACGTGAAGCAAGACAGATCGTTGATCACAAACAGGTTCTTGTTAACGGAAAACAGGTTAACATCCCTTCTTACCTCATTAAAGCAGGTGATGTGATCGAGATTAAAGAAGGTAAAAAATCTTCACAGAGATACAAAGATATCGTAGAAGTTACAGGTGGACGTCTTGTTCCGGAATGGCTTGAATCAGATATCGAAAACCTGAAAGGAACAGTTAAAGAACTTCCTACTCGTGAAGCAATCGATGTTCCAGTTGACGAAATGATGATCGTCGAGTTATATTCTAAATAGAACGCATTCATATAAAATGCAATACTTAACGAACCTGATTTCTGGGTTCGTTAAGGTTCTGTTAGGAAATATCCTGTTTTTTATCGAAAACAGGACAAAAACTGACACCCTCAACATACAAAAACCCATAAGGAGGGACCAAAATAGTGTTTGATTTTAATAAACCTAATATTGAAATTGCAGAAATTTCAGATGATAAGAAGTATGGCAGATTTGTTGTAGAACCACTTGAAAGAGGATATGGTACAACACTTGGAAACTCTCTGAGAAGAATTATGCTTTCTTCTCTGCCGGGAGCTGCAATCAGCCAGATTAAAATCGACGGAGTATTGCATGAGTTCAGTTCTATTCCGGGCGTAAAGGAAGACGTAACTGAAATTATCATGAACTTAAAAACACTCGCAATTAAGAATTCTTCCGAGACAGATGAGCCGAAAACAGCTTACATCGAATTTGAGGGAGAGGGCGTAGTTACAGCTGCTGATATTCAGGCAGATTCTGATATTGAAATCATGAATCCGGAAACTGTAATCGCTACACTTAACGGCGGTGCAGACAGCAAGCTTTATATGGAACTGACTATCACAAAGGGAAGAGGATATGTAGGTTCTGATAAGAATAAGACAGAAGATATGCCGATTGGTGTGATTCCGATCGACTCTATCTATACACCGGTTGAGCGTGTAAATCTTACAGTTCAGAATACTCGTGTCGGACAGATTACCGATTATGATAAACTCACACTTGATGTTTATACAAATGGTACTCTTGCACCGGATGAAGCAGTCAGCCTTGCTGCAAAAGTATTAAATGAACATCTCAAGCTCTTTATTGATCTTTCTGAAGTTGCTCAGTCAGCGGAAGTTATGATTGAAAAGGAAGACGATGAAAAAGAAAAAGTTCTTGAAATGAGTATTGATGAACTTGAACTTTCTGTTCGTTCATACAACTGTCTGAAGAGAGCAGGAATCAATACTGTAGAAGAACTTACAAACAGAACATCAGAAGATATGATGAAAGTTCGTAACCTTGGACGTAAATCTCTTGAAGAAGTTCTTGCTAAATTAAAAGAACTTGGTCTTGAACTCAGCCAGGGAGACGAATAAGGAGTTCCCGTTTCGCATGTGAATACAGGCAGAAACACTGACACACGATCTGGCTAGTAAGCCCGATGAAAGCATAACCAGATGGCATATCCGCAGTAAGACCGAAGGTGCATGCCGGTATGTCCCGAATAATGGAGGATTAAAAAATGGCAAAGTATAGAAAACTTGGAAGAACAGCAAGTCAGAGAAAAGCATTACTGAGAAATCAGGTAACAATGCTTCTTCAGCACGGAAAAATCAGAACAACAGAAGCTAAAGCTAAAGAAATCCGTAAGATCGCAGAAGGTCTTATCGCTTCAGCTGTAAAAGAAAAAGATAACTTCGAAGAAGTTACAATCAAAGCTAAAGTTGCTAAGAAAGATGCAGAAGGCAAGAGAGTTAAAGAAGTAGTAGATGGTAAGAAAGTTACTGTATACGAAGAAGTTGAAAAGACAATCAAAAAAGACAACCCGTCAAGACTTCATGCAAGACGGCAGATGCTGAAAGTACTTTACTCTGTAACAGAAGTTCCGACTGCTGCAGCTGGAAAGAAGAAAAATACAAAAGAAGTTGATCTGGTAGACAAACTGTTTACAGAGATCGCTCCGAAGTATGCAGACCGCAACGGCGGATACACAAGAATCATCAAAATTGGACAGCGTAAAGGTGACGCTGCAATGGAAGTTATTCTTGAGCTTGTATAATCAAATGAGATCGAAAGCCACAGGCATTTATGCCTGTGGCTTTTTGTATATATAGTGAGCCGGTCTGTTCGATTTCTGCCTTTCTTTCTGATAAAAGTCAGTGTATAATAGAAAACATCTGAAAAGAATGTCCTTTAGCAGACGTGAAGGAGGAACGACATGGGACGTGTAGGACGATTTATTTTAAAAGTTGCGGCAGTATTAATATTGATTGTATCGGCGGGTACATTTGCACTTTCTTTATTTACAGGAGAGACAAGAAATGGGGATAATCTGCAAAGCGAGTTCGATTATCTGATCACAGTGGGAATTTCACAGAGTGGAGAAGAAAGCTCATGGAAGGATGCAAATACAGCGTCTTTTATGGATACATTTGTCAAATCAAACGGCTATGAAGCGGTGTATGCAGATGCAGGTAGCGATCAGGAAAAACAGATTGAAGATGTGGAAGGATTTATAAAACAGGGCGTGGACTACATCATTCTGAATCCGGTTTCGGAAATTGGCTGGGATGATGTGCTGGAAGATGCAAAAAAGGCACATATTCCTGTAATCCTTGTGAATAACGGTGTTGATACGGATGACAGCAGTCTGTATTCGTGTATGCTTGGAAGTGATTACGGAAAACAGATGAAAAAGGCAGGAAAATGGCTGGATGAATATCTGAAAGAAGAGGACGAGAAAAAGGCAGAGAAAGAAAAGGCGGCTTCTGAGGCACCGACTCAGGAAGAATCGGAACAGACGGACAGTGAAGATACGGAAGTAAATACAGGCAGTTCAAAAGCGACAGATAGCAGTGCATCCATTTTTGATAAAATTATGAAAAGCAGTTCAACGGCGAAGGATGAGACGGATTCTACAGAGGAGGAGCAGACAGAAGAAGACATTACCATCAAGATCGCTGCGATTCAGGAATCCATCGGCTCGGAAGAGCAGCTAACGAGAGCGCAGGGATATCAGACTATGTTGGAGAAGTATTCGGACTGGGAGATGGTGGCACAGCAGACCGGTGACAATTCCAGAGAAGAGGCACAGAAAGTCATGAAACTGTTTCTTGAGCAGGAACCGGATTTACGGGTAGTGTTTGCAGAGAGTGACGAGATGGCACTGGGAGTCATCGATGCGATCGGGGAAGCCGGAAAGACCTGTGGAGAGGATGGAGATATTATTGTGATTTCATTTGGTGGAAGCAAAGCGGGGATCGAAGCTGTAAAAGAAGGTAAATTGAATGTAACCTTTGAATGCAGTCCCGACCAGGGACCGAAAGCGGCAGAACTGATCCAGAGACTGGAATCGGATATTTCCATTGATAAGAAACAATACGTGGAAGAAACATATTTTGATGGGACTATGGATTTGGATGAAATTATAGAAAACAGAACATATTAAAGGCAGGAAGAAGAATGATAAAAGTATTTTTGGTTGAAGATGAAATTATTATCAGAAATGGGATCAAGAACAGTATTAATTGGGAAATGCATGGATATGACTTTGTCGGAGAGGCAAGTGATGGAGAACTTGCGTTACCGATGATTCTTGAAAAGAAACCAGACATCCTGATCACGGATATTAAGATGCCTTTTATGGATGGACTGGAACTCAGTGAGCAGGTTAAAAAAGTACTTCCGGCTACGAAAATCATGATTCTGAGTGGATATAATGAGTTTGATTATGCGAAGATGGCGATTAAGATCGGTGTAACCGATTACCTTCTGAAGCCAATTTCTTCAGAAAAATTGTTGGATGCAGTTAACAAAGTAGCAGAAGAAATCCGGAAAGAGCAAAGCGAAAAAGAGCAGATGAATCAATATGCCCGTGAAATGCAGGAAAACAAAGAAAGTGAAAAGTTTCAGTTTTTCAATCAGGTGTTTGCAGGAAGTATGCCATTTGGAGAATGTCTGGAGCAGGGAAAGCAACTGGGAATTGAAATCAGTGCAGAGGGATATTGTGTGATCCTCTTTAAGATCATTATGATCGATCATCCGATGGATTATAACGAGGATATTGTAAGTGCAACTGAAGATATAGAAAATCTGAGTGAGCAGACAGAAAAGCTCCTGTGGTTCCGGAGAGGTGTAGAAGGATGGGGATTTATTGCACAGGGAGCTGTTGGTGAAGAACTGACTGCGAGAGCTCAGACATTTAGGGAAGATCTGGAAAAAGTTCTGGAAAAATATAAAAATCTGGAATATTTTGGAGGAATTGGAAGTCAGGTGGGGAGGTTCAGTGAGATTAAAAGATCCTACAATGATGCAAACAGAGCCTTTGCAGAGCGTTTTTCAAGAAGTTTGAGACAATTTGTGAGTTATTCAGAGGTTCATCAAATGGGGGTTCAGAATGATGTTGAGATGCACAGACTCGGAACCATGGCGGAGAACCGGAAAATGCTGGAGCGTTTCCTGAAGACAGGAACGGAAAATGAAGTAAAAAGCTTTATGGATGCATATTTTGATGCAATTGGTGAGCAGAACCTGCAGTCGATGATGTTGAGACAGTATATTGTAATGGATACTTTTATCAGCGTCCAAAGTCTGGGAGACAGTTTGAACATTGAAAAAGAAGATATTGAAAGAGAGCTTGGCGATGTGCAGGAGGTATCGCAGTATGTGCAGGAACTGGAGGCAACGAGGAAGTACCTGGAAAATATAGTCAGACGAATGATCCGGTTAAGAGAGCAGGCATCGGGCAGACGCTATTCAGAAATTATTGAAAAAGCGAGAGATTATATCGGACAAAATTATATGTCAGAGAATATTTCACTGAACCTGGTGGCTTCGAGCGTCAACATCAGTCCGAGCTATTTCAGCTCTTTGTTTAGTCAGGAGGTTGGCTCAACCTTTGTAGAATATCTGACGGGTGTTCGTATGGAAAAAGCAAAAGAGCTTCTGATGTGTTCGGATAAGAGGACATCGGACATCGGATATGAGGTGGGATACAAAGATTCCCATTATTTCAGCTATATATTCAAAAAGACACAGGGATGTTCGCCGAAGGAATTCCGTTCAAGAGGAAGGGGATAAAATATGAAGGTGAAATATAAGAACTGGTCGATCAATAAGAAACTGCTTTCCATTTCGCTGTCAGCATTTCTGCCAATGGTAATTTTGTCCGCCTATTTGATTGTGTCTTTAAATAATGCGGCATCAGCTTATTCTGAGATTACAAAAAGTATTGCCTATGCCAACCGTTATGTGAAAGACTTTAAAAGTCGGCTGGACTATAGTGTGTATCTTGCTGTGGTAAGTAATAAGCAGCTTAAGGAGGTCGGAGATGGAGTTACAACGGTAAATGGAGTAGTGACGGTGAATCCATACGACTATATTACGGAGATGGAAGAGGCGTGTGATAAGATGACGCAAAATGCGACGGTTCCGCTCACCCAGTCACAGGCGGGACGTATTAAAAATTCACTGTCTTCACTCCGTTTTTGTGTACAGGATCTGGATAAACAGATTAAAGAACGGACTTCTTATGATGAGAGAATGGAATATTTTAACAGTAATGTCAAAGATCTGACGACACTGGTACAGACCGGAATCCAGGACTATGTCTATCTGGAAACTTCCAATTTTGTGACTGTACAGACGGAACTGAACCGGAATAACCGTAATTAGACCATTTTGGCGGTCGGAGTGGCAATTGTTGCGATGAGTATTTCCCTGCTGCTCAGTGGACGAGCAGCACGAAGTGTGACAAGACCGATCCGCGATCTGTGTGATCTGACAGAGAAGGTTGCCGGCGGTGATTTCTCTGTAAAAACACAGGTCGAAGCAGGGGACGAGATTGCGGTGCTTACGCGGAGCTTTAACGATATGACAGAGGAAATCGGGATTCTGGTAGATGATATCCGGAAAAAACAGGAAAATCTCAGAATTATTGAGAACCGACTTCTGCAGGAACAGATCAATCCACATTTCCTTTACAATACTCTTGATGCCATTGTCTGGCTTGCTGAGGAAAATAAAAGTGCAGAGGTTGTGAAAATGGTAACCTCGCTCTCTGATTTTTTCCGCACAACCTTAAGCAAAGGACATGATTATATTACAGTGAAAGAAGAGCGGACGCATATTGAGAGCTATCTGGAGATCCAGCAGTTCCGCTATCAGGATATTCTGGACTATGAGATCCAGATGGATGAGGAGATCTACGGCTACATTATACCGAAGCTTACACTGCAGCCTCTTGTCGAAAATGCGCTTTATCATGGAATTAAGAATAAGCGGGGGAAAGGTAAAATCCTGATTACCGGTAAAAAGCAGGGAGATAAAATCATTTTCCAGGTCATTGACAATGGAAAAGGTATGACAGAGGAAGAACTGAACAGTCTCCGGAAAAAGATGGCAGGGACGGATACAGGAGATGAAGCGAAGGGCTTTGGTGTATCGAATGTGAACCAGAGAATCAAGTATTATTACGGGGAAGAATACGGAGTGTTCTTTGAAAGCAAGGAAAATGAAGGCACAAATGCGACGATCATCATAGCAGCTAAAAATATTCAACTTCCATCATAAAAAAACTAACTTTTTCACGGAAAAGCAGAAAATATTCTACCAAAAGAGGAAGATTTTCCGTATTAAAAGTATGAAAATTTTATTATTATAAGTACATCAAGAGGTTAAGAAAACCCAATGAAGGAGGAACATGTAAAATGAAAAAAAGAAAAGTGTTAGCAGTATTGTTATGTGCAGCGATGACAGCAGCTTTAGCAGTTGGATGCGGTGGAAGCAAAGGATCTGACAGCAGCGACAAGAGCAGTGATTCATCAAGCTCATCCGATGATGTGATCACAGTAGGCTTCTCACAGGTAGGTGCAGAATCTGACTGGCGTACAGCAAACTCTCAGTCAATGAAAGACACATTCAGCAAAGAAAACGGATATGACCTGATCTTTGATGATGCTCAGCAGAAACAGGAAAACCAGATCACAGCAATCCGTAACTTCATCCAGCAGGAGGTTGATTACATTCTTCTTGCACCTGTTACAGAGACAGGATGGGATACAGTTCTTCAGGAAGCAAAAGATGCAGACATCCCGGTAATCATCGTTGACCGTATGGTTGATGTATCTGATGACAGCCTTTACACAACATGGATCGGAACCGATGCTCTTTGTGAAGGTCGTAAAGCAGCTGAATGGCTGAATGGATTTGCAGAAGCAAAAGGAATCGCAGCATCTGATATCCATATCGCTGATATCCAGGGAACAATCGGATCTACAGCTCAGATCGGACGTACAAAAGGTCTTGAAGAAGGCGTTGACAAATACGGATGGGATCTTGTAGCTCAGCAGACAGGTGAATTTACACAGGCTAAAGGTCAGGAAGTTATGGAGTCTATGCTGAAACAGTATGACAACATCAACGTAGTATACTGCGAGAACGATAACGAAGCATTCGGAGCAATCGATGCAATCGAAGCAGCAGGTAAGACAGTTGGATCTGATATCGCTAACGGCGAAATCATGGTAATTTCATTCGATACAACACATGCAGGACTTCAGGATGTTCTTGATGGAAAGATCGAATGCGATGTAGAGTGTAACCCACTTCACGGACCACGTGCTGAAGAACTTATCAAAAAACTTGAAGCTGGCGAAGACGTTGATAAACTGAACTATGTAGATGAAGAAATCTTTGCTCATGATGACACAGTTAAATCTGTAAAAGCTACAAACAGCTTAGACGAAGAAAAAGATTTTGATGTAACACCACTTACACAGGATATTCTTGACAAACGTGCATACTAAAATGCATTAGGAAAGTCGGATATATAATTTGACAGACACATAAGGGTGGATGAATAGAGAGGCGTGGTAGATAATAATCGGAATGTGCCGGATATTTATACTACGCCCTCTTTATTGAAAAAAGGAAAGCAGGTGGAAGAGTATGGAGGGTAATGTTGTACTTACAATGCGGGATATTTCCAAGACATTTCCCGGTGTAAAAGCATTGCAGCATGTTGATTTTACACTTCGCAAGGGCGAAATTCACGCTCTGATGGGTGAGAACGGTGCAGGTAAATCTACACTGATCAAGGTTCTTACCGGTGTACATGAATTTGAAAATGGCGAGATCCGTCTGGATGGAAAAGACGGTCCGATTATTAATAAATCACCTCAGGACGCACAGAACAATGGTATCAGTACTGTATATCAGGAAGTTAACCTTTGTCCGAATCTGACGGTGGCAGAAAATCTGTTTATTGGACGCGAACCAAGAAAAGCAGGATTTATTGACTGGCGTACAATGAACAAACGTGCAACAGAATTGCTTAAGAGTCTTGAAATTGATGCTTCAGCTACCCAGAAGCTGGAAGAGGTTTCTCTGGCAAGACAGCAGATGATCGCAATCGCACGTGCAGTTGATATGAAATGTAAGGTTCTGATCCTTGATGAGCCAACTTCATCTCTGGACGATGATGAGGTTGCAAAGCTGTTCAAACTGATGAACAGACTGAAAGATGAAGGTGTAGGTATTATTTTCGTAACACACTTCCTGGAACAGGTATATGAGGTCTGTGACAGAATCACAGTTTTACGAAATGGGGAACTGGTTGGCGAATACGAAGTCAAAGATCTGCCAAGAGTTATGCTTGTTGCCAAGATGATGGGTAAAGACTTTGATGATCTTGCAGATATCAAGGGAGATCATGCAGAACTCAAAGAATTCATCCCGGTTATCGAGGCAGAAGGACTTAGCCATAAAGGAACGATCAAACCGTTTGATATGACGATCAACAAAGGTGAGGTTGTCGGATTTACAGGGCTTCTTGGATCCGGACGTTCGGAACTTGTCCGTGCAATTTATGGAGCTGATAAAGCGGATTCCGGTAAACTGAAAGTTAACGGAAAAGAAGTGAAGATTCATGCTCCGATCGATGCAATGAAGCTTGGTATGGCATATCTTCCAGAAGACAGAAAGAAAGATGGTATCATCGCAGATCTGTCTGTCCGTGAAAATATTATTATCGCACTTCAGGCGAAAAAAGGTATGTTCCATCCAATGAGCAGAAAAGAAATGGATGAAGCAGCAGATAAATATATTAAGATGCTTCAGATTAAGACAGCAAGCCGTGAAACTCCGATCAAGAGTCTGTCAGGTGGTAACCAGCAGAAGGTTATCATTGGTAGATGGCTTCTTACCAATCCGGATTTCCTGATCCTGGATGAACCTACAAGAGGTATTGATATCGGAACCAAGACAGAGATCCAGAAACTGGTACTTGATCTTGCAGATCAGGGAATGGCGGTTGCATTTATTTCTTCAGAAGTAGAAGAAATGCTCCGTACCTGTTCACGTATGGCAGTTATGCGAGACGGTAAGAAGGTTGGAGAAATTTCCGGTGATGAATTATCACAGGAAGGTATCATGAAAGCAATCGCAGGAGGTGAAGAGTAATGAGCACAAATAAATCAACATGGAAAAAGCTTACCTCTATGAGGCTTTTCATGCCACTGGTGTGTCTGCTTGCAATCATTATCGTAGCTACAATTACAATTCCGGGCTTCTTAAGCATGTCTCTTAAGAATGGAGTTCCATACGGATATCCGGTCGATGTGATCAACCGTGCATCCGAGCTGGTTATTTTGTCAGTTGGTATGACACTTGTTACAGCAGCTTCCGGAGGACAGGACATCAGTGTCGGAGCTGTTATGGCAGTCGCAGGAGCCGTATGCTGCCAGATTCTTTCCGGTGGGGAAGTATCTGTAAACTCTCTGTCAGCACCGATTATCGTTGCATTCCTTGCAGCACTGGTTGCTTCAGGAATCTGCGGTGCATTTAACGGATTTCTGGTTGCAAAGCTGAATATTCAGCCGATGGTTGCGACATTGATCCTTTACACAGCAGGACGTGGTATCGCCCAGCTGATCACAGACGGACAGATTACATATATCCGTGTGAAATCTTATCAGGTATTCGGAAGCTATGTCGGAAAATTCCCGATTCCGATGCCAGTTGTAATTGCAATTATCGTAGTTATCATTGCATATGTTATTTTGAAAAAGACAGCTCTTGGACTTTATATCGAGAGCGTTGGTATTAACGGAACCGCATCCAGACTGGTCGGACTTAATTCAACCATGATCAAGTTCCTTACTTACCTGATCTGTGGTGTACTTGCAGGTGTTGCAGGATTTGTGGCTTCCAGCCGTATCTACTCAGCAGATGCCAACAACATTGGTCTGAACCTTGAAATGGATGCCATCCTTGCAGTTGCCCTTGGTGGAAATGCCCTTGGTGGTGGTAAGTTCAGCCTGATGGGATCTGTGATCGGAGCTTATACAATCCAGGCACTTACAACTGTTCTTTACGGATTGAATGTATCAGCCGATCAGCTTCCGGTCTACAAGGCAATCGTTGTTGTAGTCATCGTTGTCCTTCAGAGCCCGGTATTCAAGAAATTTATTGCAGTGCAGAAAGAAAAAAGAACATCAAAGGCTGCAGTGAAAGGAGGAGCTAACTAATGAAAGCAAAAGTATCCGGAACAAAAAAGAAAATTAACGGAACGACATTCCTCCTTATGATTACAATTTTACTGTTTGTTGTAATGTACGCAGCAGGTATGATCGTATTTAACGACAAAGGTTTTGCAAAACCGCAGATGTTCCTGAATCTGTTCATTTCCAATGCAGGTCTTCTGGTTATCGCGATGGGCGAAACGATCGTTATGATCACAGCCGGAATCGATATCTCAGTTGGTTCTGTTACAGCACTTGTATGTATGGTTGCTGCAAACCAGATGGAAAATCACGGCGCAAGCGCTTATACCGCACTTCTTATGGCACTGGTGATCGGACTTCTCTTTGGTCTGGTTCAGGGATTCCTGGTATCTTATCTGGAGATCCAGCCATTCATTGTAACACTGGCAGGTATGTTCTTTGGACGTGGTATGACATCAATCATCAGTACAGATATGATTTCTATCAAAAATGCAACTTTCATGGCATGGGCTAAATACAAAATTTACATGCCGTTTGGTTCTTACAGTAAGAGGGGAAAATTCCTCCCGGCATATATTTATCCGACAGTTATCATTGCAATCATCGTTCTGATCGTAATCATAATCGTTATGAAGTATACAAAATTCGGACGTTCTGTATATGCGATCGGTGGAAATGAACAGAGTGCACTTATGATGGGACTGAATGTTAAGAGAACAAAAATGGCTGCATACCTTCTGGACGGCTTTCTTGCAGGACTCGGCGGATTCCTTTTCTGTATGAACAGCTGTGCCGGATTCGTAGAACAGGCAAAAGGTCTTGAGATGGATGCGATTTCAGCAGCCGTTATCGGGGGTACACTACTTAGTGGTGGTGTCGGAACTCCATTCGGAACCCTGTTCGGTGTACTGATCAAAGGAACGATTTCCAGTCTGATCACTACACAGGGAACACTTTCAAGCTGGTGGGTACGAATCGTACTTTCCGCACTCCTCTGCTTCTTCATCGTTCTGCAGTCTGTATTTGCAAGCCTGAAGAAGAAAAACTAAAGAAAGAACAGTACTTGAAACATTACAGGCGAAAAGAGAAGACGACGGGTATTGACGGAAACTTTTTAATTGCCTATAATAAAAAAGTAGGATTTAAACACCGGATGTTCATATCGTACATCCGGTGTTCTTTTTGTAAGTATTGAGTATAAAGGGGAAGGAGGAAGATGAGATATGAAAATAGGGATTGCGAATGACCATTCTGCAGTGGATATGAAAAAGCAGGTGGTAGAGTATCTTGTGGAAAAAGGATATGAAGTTGTCAATTACGGAACTGATTCTTATGAGAGCTGTCCTTATCCGAAATATGGGGAAAAGATTGGAAAAGCAGTTGCAGACGGAGAAGTGGATCTCGGAGTTGCAATCTGTGGAACCGGTCTTGGTATTTCCATGGCAGCCAATAAGGTTCACGGTGTCCGCGCAGCGGTGTGTTCTGAACCATATACGGCAAAGATGGCAAGAGAACATAATAATGCAAATGTGATTGCGTTCGGTGCAAGAGTAATTGGAATCGAGATGGCAAAGATGATCCTTGATACATTTCTTGGTGCAGAGTTCCTTGGGGGACGTCACCAGGATCGTGTAGATATGATTATGGCGATCGAAGAAAATCAATAGCGCGGATGAAAAACAACAAGAGCGGATAAAGGCAATGAAAAAGCTTTTATCTGCTCTTGTTGTGTATACGGTGAGCCAAGTGCAGATTGGCGCCTGCACAAGGTTCTGCATTTGGTGAAGGGAAGAGGTTACAGAAGTACGTGAATCGAAAAAAGCTTGTTATACTTGTTTTGGTGGCGTCAAAAAACAATACCATATTATTTGATGTTTTATAAGAAGTGCACAAAAGATGCAAAAAGAAGAATACAAGTTAGGACCTCGATGAAAAACAAATATGTATTCAAGTTGTACACATATAATAAATACAACTTAGCAAAAACATACAAAAGTTGTACGATAATTTGTAACATATTACGGGTTGAAAATCAGGTGTTCCTTAAGGTATATTAGAGGTAAGGAGAGCAGGGGATTTGTACGTAAATCAGGGGGGAAAAGAAGAAAAAAGTGAAAGAAACATCAGCAAAATATGAAGGAATTGTAAGATGGATCCGAGAACAGATTGAAGCGGAAGAACTGCAGCCGGGAGAGCGGATAGAGTCGGAATACCAGCTTTGTGACCGGTTTGGGGTAAGCCGTCAGACCGTCAGACATGCGATCGCTGTTCTGGAAAAAGAAGGTATGATCGAGAAACGCCGTGGAAGTGGGACCTATATAAAGGAAAGCGGCATCATCGGGGTCAGACGAAAAAAAACGATGCAGATTGCAGTGATGACAACCTTTGTTCAGGAATATATTTTTTCTGGTATTATTCAGGAAATCGAGAACAAGATGTCACGCGCCGGATATGGAATCCAGATTTCCATCACCAACAATTCTGTAGAAAAAGAACGTTTTATATTGAAAAGCATTCTGGATAAGAAAAGAGTGGATGGAATTATAGCGGAACCGACAAAGAGTGGCCTTCCTAATCCAAATCTCGATCTGTACAGGCAGATCATGGAGCAGGGAATCCCGGTGATCTTTATCAACAGCTATTATCCGGAACTGAAAGCGCCGCATGTAAGTCTTGATGACAAGATGGCAGGGAAGATGGCGACGAAATATCTGATCCAGTGCGGACACCGTGAGATCGCAGCGATTTTCAAGGCAGATGACGGGCAGGGACACAGAAGGTATGCCGGTTATATCGAAGCTTTAATGGAAGCAGATATCAGGATCGAAGATAAACGGATTGTCTGGATTGATACCGAAGATGTGCGCAATCGCAATATGCGTGAGGAGAGCAGCTGGATTTTAAGAAGGATTCAGGGATGTACGGCATGTGTATGCTACAACGATGAGGTTGCGAGCAACCTTGCGGCGACATGTCTGGAACAGAAGATCAAAGTGCCGGACAAGATGTCGATCATTGGAATCGATGATTCTGATCTGGCAAATTATTGCGAAGTACCGCTCGCTTCTGTGAAGAATCCGATCCGGGAGCTAGCGAAGAAGGCAGCAGAAGAGATCCTTGATCTTATGCAGGAGAAAGAAGTGCCGGACAGTGTAGAACTGAAACCGGAGATTATCAACCGGAGTTCTGTAAAAATCATCAAATAAAAATATTTATCAAATCAAATATATTTTATGAAAGGAAAGGTAAAGAAAAAATGAGTGATGTAAAAAGTATGATCGAAGCGGGAAAGACTTCTCTTGGAATCGAGTTTGGTTCCACACGAATCAAAGCAGTTCTGGTAGGAGAAGATAATGCACCGATTGCTTCGGGAAGCCATGAATGGGAGAACCGTCTTGACAACGGTGTCTGGACTTACACATTAGAGGATATCTGGACAGGTCTTCAGGACTGCTACAGAGATCTTGCCGTAGATGTGAAGAAGCAGTATGACGTAGAGCTTACTACTGTCGGAGCACTTGGATTCAGTGCTATGATGCATGGATATATGGTATTTGACAAAGCAGGAGAACAGCTTGTACCGTTCCGTACATGGAGAAATACAATGACAGAGCAGGCAGCAAAAGAACTGACAGAATTATTCCGTTTCAATATGCCACAGAGATGGAGCGGAGCACATCTGTATCAGGCAATCCTGAACAAAGAAGAACATGTAAAGGATATTGATTTTATTACAACGCTTGCAGGTTATGTACACTGGAAACTGACAGGAGAGAAAGTCCTTGGCGTTGGTGACGCATCCGGAATGTTCCCGATCGACAGCACAACACGTAACTGGAATAAAGAGATGCTTGCCAAGTTCGATGAACTGGTTGCACCGAAAGGATATCCTTGGAAAGTAGAAGATATCCTTCCAAAAGTCCTGGTTGCAGGTGAAAAGGCAGGAACACTTACCGAAGAAGGTGCAAAGCTTCTGGACCCAACAGGAAAGCTTCAGGCAGGCATTCCGGTATGCCCTCCGGAAGGTGATGCAGGAACCGGTATGGCAGCTACGAATAGCGTCAGAGTCCGCACCGGTAATGTATCAGCAGGAACCAGTGTATTTGCAATGGTTGTTCTTGAAAAAGCACTTGAGAAAGTACATGAAGAGATCGATATGGTAACAACACCTGCAGGAGATGCTGTGGCAATGGTTCACTGCAACAACTGTACTTCAGATCTGAATGCATGGGTAAATATTTTCAAAGAATTTGCGGAAGCATTCGGTATGAAAGTCGATATGAACGATCTGTTTGGAACTCTTTACAACAAAGCTCTGGAAGGTGATGCAGACTGTGGCGGTCTGATGTCTTATAACTTCTTCGCAGGAGAACCGGTTGTTGGATTTGATGAAGGACGTCCGTTATTTGTTCGTATGCCAGACAGCAAATTCAATCTTGCAAACTTCATGAGAGCAAATTTATATGCATCTCTGGAAGTCCTGAAAGTCGGAATGGACATTCTTCTGAAAGAAGAGAAGGTAGCCGTTGATGAGATTCTCGGACACGGTGGACTCTTTAAGACAAAAGGCGTTGGACAGAGCATCCTGGCAGCAGCACTTGACACACCGGTATCTGTTATGGAGACAGCCGGAGAAGGCGGAGCATGGGGAATCGCACTTCTTGCATCTTACATGAACAACAAGGCAGAAGACGAAGCCCTGGATGATTATCTGGATGCAAAAGTATTTGCAGGACAGAAGGGTACAAAGATGGATCCGGATCCGAAGGATGTAGAAGGATACAATACATTTATCGAACGCTTCAAGAAGACGCTTCCGATCATGAAAGCTGCAACAGAGACTATGAAATAGAACCCGAAATATTTTACATAAACACAGTAGGAGGCTAAAGCAATGTTAGAAGAACTAAAAAAAGAGGTTTATGAAGCCAATATGCTTCTGCCTAAGTATGGACTTGTCACATTTACCTGGGGCAATGTCAGCGGAATCGACCGCGAAAGCGGGCTTGTTGTGATCAAACCGAGCGGTGTGGATTATGACAAAATGACAGCAGATGACATGGTTGTTGTAGACCTGGAAGGAAACCGCGTGGAAGGCAACTTAAATCCGTCTTCTGATACGGCAACACATCTGGAACTCTACAAAGCGTTCCCGGATATGGGTGGTATCGTCCATACACATTCCCCATGGGCAACCAGTTGGGCACAGGCAGGAAGAGGAATCCCTTGCTACGGAACCACACATGCCGACTATATGTACGGTGAGATCCCATGTGTCCGCAATCTGACAAAAGAAGAAATCGATGAAGCATATGAGAAGAATACAGGAGTTCTCATTGTGGAACATTTCAAAGATACAGAATACATGGCAATGCCTGCAGTACTCTGCAAAAACCACGGACCATTTACCTGGGGAACCGATCCGCATAATGCAGTACATAATGCAGTTGTACTCGAAGAAGTAGCCAAAATGGCAGCCCGTTGCGAAATGATCAATCCAGACGTAAAACCTGCCCCACAGGAATTACAGGATAAACACTACTACAGAAAACACGGTAAAGACGCGTACTATGGACAATAAGCTATGAGGGCGAAAGCCGGGAGATAGCTGGCGTCAGCTTGCTGACAGTTAGCTATCTTACGGATTTCATGCGAATGCCAATGAGTATCGAACGAGCTGTGCTCGTGAGATGGGCCCACATAGCGTAGTAAATCATTCGACACGTGAATTTAGTGCGTTGCCTGTTCGGCGCACTTAGCGAGCGGGAGCGTATGCGACTGCGAACTTAGTAAGACCGAACTTGTGTTGGGAAGATAGAGTAAATCAATCAGACAACACAGTCAACTTGCTGACAGTTAGCTATCTTACGGGTTTCATGCGAATGCTAATGAGCATCGAACGAGCTGTGCTCGTGAGATGGGCCACATAGTGTAGTAAATCAATCAACAAAGAAATCAAATAAAAAGGAGAATAAAAACATGTTAGTACAGAAAGATTACAAATTTTGGTTTTGCACAGGATCACAGGATTTATACGGAGATGAATGCCTCGCACACGTAGCAGAACATTCACAGATCATCGTAAAAGCCCTCAACGAATCAGGAATTCTTCCATACGAAGTAGTCTGGAAACCAACTCTGATCACGAATGAAGTAATCAGAAGAACCTTCAACGAAGCAAATACAGATGAAAACTGTGCAGGTGTTATTACATGGTGTCATACATTCTCACCGGCAAAATCATGGATCCTCGGATTAAAGGAACTGAGAAAACCATTACTTCACCTTCACACACAGTTCAACCGTGAAATCCCATACGACACCATCGATATGGACTTCATGAATGAGAACCAGGCAGCTCATGGCGACCGTGAATTCGGACATATTTTCACACGCCTTCATAAGAACCGTAAAGTCATCATGGGTTACTGGGAAGACAAAGAAACACAGGAAAGAATCGGTGACTGGATGCGTACAGCAGTTGGTGTCATCGAAAGCAGTCATGTACGTGTTATGCGTGTGGCTGACAATATGAGAAACGTTGCCGTAACAGAAGGTGACAAAGTAGAGGCTCAGATCAAATTCGGATGGGAAGTTGATGCTTACCCGGTAAATGAAGTTGCTGACGCAGTAGCTCAGGTTGGACAGGGTGATGTAAATGCACTTGTTGAAGAATACTATGACAAATATCAGATCCTTCTGGAAGGAAGAGATGAAGCTGAATTCAGAAAACATGTGGCAGTTCAGGCTCAGATCGAACTTGGATTTGAAAGATTCCTTGAAGCAAACAATTATCAGGCAATTGTTACACACTTCGGAGATCTCGGATCACTTCAGCAGCTTCCGGGACTTGCAATGCAGAGACTGATGGAAAAAGGATATGGTTTCGGTGCGGAAGGTGACTGGAAGACAGCAGCTATGGTTCGTGTAATGAAGATCATGACACAGGGCAAGAAAGATGCAAAAGGAACTTCCTTCATGGAAGACTACACATACAACCTTGTACCTGGAAAAGAAGGTATCCTGGAAGCTCATATGCTGGAAGTTTGCCCGACAATCGCAGATGGACCGATCAGCATCAAGTGCCAGCCGCTTAGCATGGGTGACAGAGAAGATCCTACACGTCTTGTATTTACAGCCAAAGAAGGACCGGCTGTTGCAACATCGCTTGTTGATCTTGGCGACAGATTCCGTCTGATCATCAACAGCGTAGACTGCAAGAAGACAGAAAAACCGATGCCGAAGCTTCCGGTTGCAACTGCATTCTGGACACCACAGCCAGACCTCAGAACAGGTGCCGAAGCTTGGATCCTGGCAGGTGGAGCTCACCATACAGCATTCTCTTATGACCTGACACCGGAACAGATGGGTGACTGGGCAGAAGAAATGGGAATCGAAGCTGTTTATATCGACAAAGATACAAAGATCAGAGATTTCAAAAATGAATTAAGATGGAATGAAGCTGCGTATAGAAAATAAATGGCAGCAGATGAATTCTAAGGAAATAAAAACAGGCGACAGCTCTTCGGAGACTGTCGCCTGTTTTGTGTACAATAGTAAAAACTGTTTTTTTGTTGTAATAAAAGTTTCTGGCAGGGTGCGCATCCGCGCGAAGATGTAGAATGACGCAGGAAACTGTGCACGAAGCCGGAATAGATCATAACATATTCTATCCAAAGTATGATTTATGCTGAAATCTCATAAGGTTCAAAAATTTTACGGAACAGCATGGACATCACATACGCATACACGGAAAATCCACATATACATCCGAATACGATTACGCAGGTTGCGGTAAACAGAGAATATACACAGAGAAATATCAGTGGTATCAACAAAATAATCAACAGGATGAAGCTAGAAAAATGCGTGAGGATCATATGTGGAATATGTAGCAAGATCTGGCGTGTAGTGAAATAAAAGCGCGCCAGAACCGGAAAGAAGTACAAAAAATAAATTCCAATAAAAATCACAAACAGAAAAGAAATCATACGCAAAACCAGATAAAAACTGCCTGACTGCTGATACGAGATCATAAGATTTCCGGATAAAAGTGCAAGGACCAGGGCAAACGCCCAGAAAGAAACGGTTGCCTGGCGAAAATTCGTTTTAAATGCCCGGAAATAATCTTTTGAGACATACGATTCTTCATTTCTGACCAGTTTCATAGCTGCCGAAAAAAGGGCGGTCAGAGAAGCTCCTAATGTGAACACTGGAAGACTGGTAATAACAAACAAAAAGTTGAGTAAAAGTAAATCAACTACTCTTGAGAAAAAATTCATTATTTTGTTATCCTGATTCATAAAATCACCTACTATTATTTTTTATATAAGTATAATTGACGATTCACAAAAAATCAATATCGTAAGTAAAAAAATAATATTTTACTAAATAAGTAAAAGCTGAATGGGAAAAAGTCACAAATGATAATGTTGAAAATGCACAAAAAAAATATAATAAGATTGCGCATGTTGACAAAAATGACATTGTGAAAAAGAAAACAGCGGTAAAATATTGACGTATTACTAGTAAAATGTTAACTTATATATAGATACAAGATTTGGAGGAAATGAAATTGAAAAGAGAAAGGAAACAGTGGGAGAATGAGGAGGTTCTCCAGATAGGAAGAAGAGAAGCGCATACAGATTTTAAGCGGCACGATAATTTTTCTGAAAAGATCTCACTGAATGGGGAGTGGAAATTTCTTTTCTTAAAGGCACCGGAGTATTCGCCGGAACATTTTGAAGAAAAGAATTATGCTGATGAGAGCTGGGATGGAATAAAAGTACCGGGATGCTGGGAACTGAACGGATATGGAAAGCTTCACTATACAGATGTGTGGTATCTGTTCCCGATCAATCCGCCGTTTGTACCATCAGAGAATCCGACAGGTATTTACAGAAGAACTTTTGAGGTAAAAGAAGGATGGAAAAACGAAAAGATCATTCTTCGTTTTGATGGGGTGAGCAGTGCTTATGATGTATGGATCAATGGAACACACGTTGGATACAGTAAAGTAAGCAGACTTGGAAGTGAATTTGATATCACGGATTACTGTGAGGCAGGGGAAAATCAGATTACCGTAAGAGTTTACCGCTGGTCGGATGGAACCTACCTGGAATGCCAGGATATGTGGTGGTATTCAGGTATTTTCAGAGATGTGACTGTTTACACAGAGCCAAAGAATGCTGTCAGTGATTATATTGTAGAGGCGGATCTTGATAAGGCTTACGAAAATGGTATCCTGAAGCAGACGATTTGTGCAGATGCAGCTGCGGACAGAGCTGTCTGGAAGCTCTGGAAGGAATCCAAAGAGATTGCAGGCGGTGAGATCAGCCTGGAAAATGGCTGTGGGGAAGCCACAGACCTTGTTGGAAAAGTAGAGAGCTGGAATGCAGAAGAACCGAATCTGTACCGTGTTGAGGTTACACTTTATGAAGGTGAGCAGCCAGTTGATGTGATTGAAACTCAGACTGGTTTCCGAAAGATTGAAAATGATGGAAAGAATTTCAGGGTTAACGGAAAAGTGATTCTGTTAAACGGTGTGAATCTGCATGATTTCAGCCCAAAGGGCGGAGCAACGGTGGATCCGGCTGTAGTAGAACAGGATCTGATCCTGATGAAGCAGCATAACATCAATGCAATCCGTTGTTCACACTATCCAAAGGCATCGTACTTCTATGATCTGTGCGACCGATATGGTTTTTATGTGATCGATGAAGCGGATCTGGAGACACATGGATTTGAATGGATTGAAAAATATGAATGGCTGAATGAAGAAGAAAGCTGGAAAAATGCTTATTGTGACAGAAGCAGCCGTATGGTAAAGGAACACCGAAACCATCCATCCATCATTATGTGGTCACTTGGAAACGAATCATCGACGGGAGCAAACTTTGATGCATCGGCAGCAGGAATCAGGGCGCTTGATAATACAAGACTGATCCACTATGAAGGAGATTTTGAAGCAGATATTACAGATGTATATTCAACAATGTACACACGTCTGGATGGTATGAAGCGTATTGCAGAAGGAAATGATGCACATGGAAAACCACATATCCTTTGTGAATACGGACACTCCATGGGAAATGGACCAGGAAACCTGGAAGAGTATCAGGAACTGTTCCGCAAATATCCAAGACTTCAGGGCGGATTTATCTGGGAATGGTACGATCACGGAATTGAAGAAAAGGATGCAAATGAAAATACCGTTTATTATTACGGTGGAGATTACGGGGATGTACCGAACAACTCTAATTTCTGTATGGATGGTCTGTTAAGACCGGACAGAGTACCGTCGACCGGGCTGGAGACTTATAAACAGATCATTGCTCCGGTTAAATTTACACTGGAAGATGCCGAAAGTGGAGAACTGAAGATAGAGAGCCGTTACCAGTTCCGTACAATGGAGCATACAGCACTTATCTGGAAAGTTGTACATGACGAAGAAATTATATGTGAAGGAAAGGTAGAGGAGCTTGAGATTGAACCGGAAAAGGCGGGAAAGATCATACTTCCATATAAAGTAGAAGAAATCCTTCCTGAGACAGATTATTATCTGAACCTGTCACTGGTATATAAAGAAGCAAACCAGTACGCTGAGGTCGGAATGGAAATCGCACATGCACAGTTTAAGCTTCCGTATCATAAGAGCGGAAAAGCAGAGCAGGAAAGCGTGACAGGTACAGCACTGGAAGTAATCAAAGATGCGACCAGAGTAACCGTACAAAATGATAAGATTGAACTGGTATTTGATCAGGTGCGCGGAAAACTGCTGACCATGAAGAAAGAAGGTAAACTCTGGATTACAGAGGGACCGTCGATGAATCTTCAGAGAGCAACGATTGACAATGATATGTACAAGATTGTTGACTGGAGAGAAAAATATTTCTTATACAGACAGCAGGAGCAGTGTGAAGGCTTCCGGGTACAGCAGCAGAATGACAATGTAAAGGTAGAAATACACACACATTTTTCACTGCTGAGCCAGGCGTTTGGTTTTAAAGGAATTTACACTTATGTGATCTGTCCGGATGGAGAAGTTGGTCTTAATATTAAGATGAATGGGTTCAAATACAGTAAATTTGTTCCGGAATTTATTCCAAGAATCGGAATTGAATTTAAGATGCCAGGGGAAATGCGAAATGTTGCATGGTATGGACTTGGACCGGAAGAAAACTATCCGGATATGAAGTCGGCCGCATTTATCGGTATATATCATAAGAAGCTGGAAGAAATGCATGTAGAATATGCAATGCCGCAGGAGAATGGTCACAGAGGAGAAGTGAGATGGCTTGCCGTCGGAAACGAAAAAGAGAGTATGCTTGTGAAAGCAGAAACTCCGGTTGGAATTGATGTGCATGACTATACGATTGAGGCTCTGGACAAAGCAAAGCATATCGGTGAGATTGAAAAATGTGATGAAACCGTAGTGCATATTGATGCAAAACATTCAGGTGTAGGATCGAATTCCTGTGGAGAAGAACAATTATACGCAAATAAAACCCGTATTAATGACTACGAGATGAAATTGTGGATAAGCTGCACAGAAAATGGCAGATTAACAGAGGAAAGTAAGAAAGTCAGGGGAATGGAAAATGAATAAAAAGTCTTTCATAAATCAGAAAAATATAGCATATATTCTGATCGCGCCGATCGTTGTGATCTTTCTGATTTTTATGGTATATCCGATTTTAAGATCATTGTATCTGAGCTTTTTTGAGCTGGTTTCAGGATCTTATGAATTTGTCGGATTGAAAAACTATGCAGCGTTGTTTAAAGATGAAATATTTTACAAGAGTTTGTTCAACACCTGTATTTATCTGATCGTTCAGGTTCCGGTCATGATCGGTGGAGCACTTTTGATTGCAGTTGCGATTGAACAGAAGTTTATCAAGGGAAAAGCATTCTTCAGAACAACAATCTTCCTTCCGTCGGTAACAGCCCTTGTAGCATATGCTCTGGTATTCAAGGTATTGCTGAATGGCGATCATGGATTGATCAATTATGTGATCGAGCTCTTTGGCGGAAAAGGAATCAACTGGTTCTATGAAGAATGGCCGGCAAGATTTGCAATCATCATCTCAATCACATGGAGATGGCTTGGCTATAATATGATCATTTTACTTGCAGGTATTCAGTCTATTCCGAATGAACTGATGGAAGCAGCTGATATCGATGGAGCAACCTTCTGGGATAAGCTGTTTTATATTACGATCCCGATGGTTAAACAGATCATCCTGTTCTGTACGATCACATCAACAATCGGTACACTGCAGCTGTTTGATGAACCGTTTATCTTAACAGAAGGTGGTCCGAACTATGCAACGATCACAATGGGACAGTACCTTTATAACAATGGTTTCCGATATCTGAAATTTGGATATGCATCAGCAATCGGATACGTTATGACGGTTATTATCGCTTTATTGTCAGTCTTCCAGTTTAAAGCAACAAAGGAGAAAGAATAATGAAAAAAGTAGGTAGAATTTTTGGCTATATTGTATTGGCAATCGGTGCATTCTTATCATTATTTCCTTTCTATTTTATGTTTGTATCAGGAACGAATACGAATGCACAGATCCTTTCGGTTCCTCCGAAGCTTACGATCGGAACAGAGCTTGTAAAGAACTTCGCTATCTTAAGCGGAAAGATCGATCTGCTTCAGAGTACCTGGAATACACTGTTTATTTCAGTGGTTTATACAGTGCTTGCACTGCTTCTCTTCTCAGCAGCAGGTTATGCACTTGCAAAATTTGAATTCAAAGGGAAAAAGATTATTTATGGATTCGTAATGGGATCTATGATGATTCCGTCACTGGTTATGTATGTTCCATTATTTGAAATGATGATCAAGCTGAATCTGACAGACAGCTACTGGGCTGTGATCTTACCATTGCTTGCCAATGCTTTCGGTATCTTCCTGATGCGTCAGAATATGCTTGCATTCCCGACTGCACTGATGGAAGCAGGAAGAATCGATGGAGTAGGAGAAATCGGAATCTTCTTCAAAATCGTTCTGCCAAATATCAAACCGGCTCTTGGAGCACTTGTAATCTACATGTTCACAAGTATGTGGAACAACTTTATGTGGCCACTCATTATTTTGGGAAGTGAAGATAAGTACACACTTCCAATCGCACTTGCTATGCTGGATGGTAATCCGACAAACAAGAACTATGCAGTAATTTTGCTGGCAACAGCCGTAGCTACCTTACCGATTCTGATCATCTTCCTGATTTTCCAGAAACAGTTCGTAGCGGGAGTTATGGGTGGAGCAGTAAAAGAATAAAGGAGGAAAAAATTATGAGAAGAAGAATGAACAAAGTGATGGCAGCAATGCTTATCGGTGCAATGACGGCGTCGCTTGCACTGACCGGATGTGGCGGAAAGAAATCCGCATCCAAAGATGGAAAAAAAGAGCTGACAGTATGGGCATGGGACGTTGCCCTGATGCAGCTAGAGGAAGCAGCCGAAGAGTATCAGAAAGATCATCCGGATGTAACTTTCAAATTTGAGGAAATGGGAACAGACCAGATTTATAAAAAACTCTCTACTTCCCTTGCTACAGGAAATGGTATCGCAGATATCATCGCAATCGAAGGTGATGTTCTGGTAGGATATGCAGATAAATTCCCGGAAGGATTTTTGGATGTTTCTGACGCAATCAATACAGACGATTTCCTTGCATCAAAAATCGGGGAAGTAAGCTACAAAGATAAAATCCATGCATTTCCGTGGGATGCAGGCCCGGCAGCAATGTTCTATAGAACAGATTACTTTGAGCAGGCAGGTGTAAATCCAGAAGATATCCAGACATGGGATGACCTGATCGAAGCAGGAAAGAAGATTGAAGCAAGCTGTAAAACACCGAGTGGTGATCCGGTTAAAATGATACCGGTTGACCCGAAGAAGAGCTCTTTATATTCTATGATCCGCGGAGAATTCGGAATCGGTGTATTTGATGAAGACGGAAATCCGATTGTAGATGACGAACGTTCTATTAAAGCAATGGAAGAAGCAAAGAAGATCTATGATTCAGGTGTAGTTCTTAATTACAATGGCTGGGATGAATATGAGCAGACAGTTGTAAATGAATCTGTTGCAGCTATTCCGGAAGCAGTATGGATGATCGGTACGATCAAGGATAAAGGACCGGATACAGCAGGAAAATGGAGTGTTATGGATCTTCCTAAGGTTGAAGGCGGAGAATACAGCGTAAGCAACGGTGGATCTGATCTTACAATCAATGCAAAAACAGACTATCCGGATGAAGCAAAAGATTTTGTGAAATTCGCAATGACTGATACTAAATTGCAGGCAAGCGGATTTGAAAAATATGGCTTGTACCCATCATACATTCCAAGTTATGAAGAAGAAATCTTCCAGAAAGGTGATTCTTTCTTCGGAGATACAAATATTTATGAAATCTTTATTGAAAATGGTAAAAATGTAGCAGAAATTCCGATTTCTCCAAATGCACAGGAAGCAGGAGATTCTATTGGAGCAGCAGTATCCAAGATTTTCTTAAACGGTGCAGATGTAAAATCAACAATGAAAGATCTTGAAGATGAATTGACAACAAAATTTAAATAAGAGATTTGAAAAAGAAAGGGGCAAAAATGCCCCTTTCTTAAGTGATATATGGTATACTCATGAAAGTAGGTAAAATAAATGAAAGATTCAACGAAAAAGTATCTGGGGATTTTAGGTCTTTTGACTGTTACGATCATCTGGGGAGGCGGATTTGTAGCCAGTGATATTGCACTTGCAACACTGACACCATTTCAGATTATGTTCATTCGGTTTTTTATTGCAGCAGTGATCATGACAGTATTGGGGAAAGACAGTATAAAATCGGTTACCAGAGAGGAGATTAAATGCGGAGCCATGTTGGGTTCGGCGTTGTTTGGGGGATTTGCGCTTCAGATCATCGCACTCCAGTACACAACACCATCAAAGAATGCATTTTTGACGGCAACAAATGTTGTAATTGTTCCATTTATTGCATTGGTGATATATAAAAAGAAAATCCCGGTAAAAAGTCTTGTAGGTGCAGGAATGGCAATTGTTGGTGCGGCAGTTTTGTCTTTGCAAAGTGATTTCTCTATGGGGATAGGAGATCTTATGACACTTGCATGTGCCGTGTGTTTTGCGTTGCAGATTTTTCTGACAGGAGAGTTTGTCGGAAAGATCAGACCGACTGTACTTAATTTTCTGCAAATGACTACCGCATTTGTACTTTCGGGAGTCGGACTGATTGTGACCGGTAGTTTTCGCTTTAAACCAAGCATGGAAAGTCTGTTGGCAGTTCTGTACCTGGGTATAGTAAGTACAACCATCACCTATTTACTGCAGACTGTTTCTCAGAAATATGTAGACGAAACAAAATCAGCGATCATATTATCCATGGAAGCAGTATTTGGAACGATCTTTTCTGTTATTTTGCTGCACGAAACAGTAACTGTCCGGATGATAACCGGTTCGGTTCTGATATTGGCAGCAGTTCTGGTATCTGAAGTATCTTTTTCAAAAAAAACAAATAAATAATATAAGGTGGAATAGAGTATGGCAACAATCAAAGATATTGCCGCAAGAGCTGGGGTATCAATTGCAACGGTTTCTCGTGTGCTGAACCATGATGAGACACTGAATGCGCAGGAAGAAACAAAGCAGAGAATCATGGAAATTGCGGAAGAACTTGAGTATGAAGTGCGTGTGCAGAAAAAGAGAAAGAAAAAACTGAAAATAGGAGTGTTCTGTTCTTATTCTCCTAAAGAGGAGCTGGAAGATCCTTACTATCTTTGTATCAGACTTGCAATCGAAAAAAAACTGGAAGAAGAAGGGTATCGTAAGCAATCTGTTACATTGAATGATACAGCTGATTCCGTGGGCAGTGTAGACGGAATCGTGTGCCTTGGAACCTTCAGCAAGTCACATATCGAGATTGTTTCCGGCTGGGATAAACCGACTGTATTCATCGATGCCAATCCGAATCCGCTACAATTCGATTCCATTGTTGTGGATTTTAAAAATGCGGTAAACAGCATTGTGGATTATTTTGTAGAAAACGGCCATACAAAAATAGGACTTATTGGTGCGCTGGATTGTGATCAGGATGGAGAAGAATTGCAGGATCTCAGAAAAGATTATTTCCAGAAGGCGTTGGAAAAGAGAAATCTATATCATAGCGAATATGTTAAAATCGGAAGCTATCATGCGAAAGACGGTTATACGTTATTGAAACAATTATATGATGAGAAGCATTTGCCGACAGCTTTGTTTGTTGCAAATGATTCTATGGCGGCAGGTGCTTATAAAGCAGCATATGAACTTGGCTTATCCATTCCGGATGATATCAGTATCATCGGATTTAATGATATACCGAATGCAAAATATATGATACCGCCACTTACAACAGTCAGACTGTATATGGAATTTATGGGGGAATATGCGGTTCAGTTGTTGGAAGAGAGGATCACACAGGGGCGGGATATCTGTGTAAACGTAGTAGTACCGACAAAATTATATGTGCGGGATAGTGTGCGGAATATATTTTAGGTTATAAAAGGCAGGGAAAATAGTATATTAGCCTTGCGAAATAAAAGGAGAAATTTCGCTAAGAAAATAGCAGAAAGAAGATGAAAAGTATGAATGAAAAGTTTTTAAACAATCTTCTTACCAGTATTTCGGTATCCGGATTTGAAGAACCGGTGCAGGATATTGTAGAAGAAGAAATGAAGGAATGTGCAGATAAGATCTACAGGGATGAAATGCAGAATCTGACCTGTGTACTGAATCCGGAAAGTGATGCACGTATCATGCTTTCCGCTCATGCAGACGAGATCGGCCTTATGATCTCAAATATCCGGGAAGACGGAAGATTGCAGGTAATTGACAGGGGCGGCATTGTTCCGGCAACCTATCCGGGACGTCAGGTGCGGATCAAGACGAAACATGGCGAAGTCTACGGTGTTGTAGAAGCCTATCGCGGATTATTCAAAGAAGAGAACCTTGGAACAAAGCATTTTTTGATCGACATTGGGGCAAAAGACAGAGAAGATGCATTGAAATATGTCAGCCTCGGAGATCCTATTGTACCGGATACACAGATCCGTAAAATGGCAAACGGCAAATTTACAGCGCGAGCCCTTGATGACAGAATCGGTGTTTTCATCATTATGGAAGCAATGAAAAGAGCAAAAGAGCTGGGCTGCAAAGCGGGAGTTTACGGAGCTTCAACAACAGGTGAAGAAACGACAAAAACAGGAGCTTACTGGACAAGTTCACGGATCAAACCTACCATGGCCATTGTGGTAGATGTAACTTATACAAGTGACTGCAGTGGAATGGATCCGGCGGAATCAGGAACCGTTGTTTTAGGTGGCGGACCGGTTTTATGCAACAGTCCGATCGTTGTGAAAGCATTTAATGATGAAATGGAAAAATGTGCAAAAGAATCAGGAATTCCAGTTCAGAGAGAAGCTGCAAGCAGGCTTAGTTATACGGATGGAGATAAGATTCATTTTTCTAATCAGGGAGTACCGATGGTACTGGTATCTATCCCGCTGCGCTATATGCATATGCCTGCAGAGGTTGCAGATGAAAAAGATGTAGAAGGCTGCATTGAACTGATTGCACAGTTCCTTGCAAAATATAACGGATAAAAGAAAAGATACGATATTACTTCAACAAATAGAAGCGAATATCGTATCTTTTTATTTGGTCTTATCGCAATGCTTAGAAAAATACATTTCCCCCAACGTTGATCCCGGACATTCCGGTACTTGCGCTTCGGAACTGGTAACATCCGCTTACGGATGCAAGCCGTGCTCCGCCGAGTGCTTCCTGAGCGACCTGATAGCATAAGGATACAGGTCCGCTTTGCAAGACGCGGCTTAAGCTTCCGTCCCAGGTTGGAGCAAACTGACCGCTCTGGTAGACGACACCGCTGATCGTATTCGGATACAGCGGACTTTCTACACGGTTCATGATGACTGTAGCAACGGCAAGAATACCGTCATAATTGTAACCGCCAGCTTCACACTGCAGAATTGCAGCAAAGAGAACCAAATCTGTGGTCTCGGCAGGAGTATCCGGAACTGTAATCGTCGTATTGCCGCCGGAACTACCAGAATCCGTATTCCCGGAGCTGCTTGAAGTATTATTGGCAGCAGTCTGTGCAGCTTCTGCCTGTCGTTGTTGTTCTGCAGCTTCTTCTTCCTGTTTTTTCTTAAGTGCGGCAGCAGCGGCTGCCTGTGCTTCTTTTGCTTTTGCCAGTGCTTCGGATGAAGCCTGAAGTTCACCGGAAGTAGAGGAAATCTTATCATTCAGTTCCTGTTCCTGTTGGTCGAGATTTGTTTTCATCTCTGCCAGAGAAGCCTGCTCTGCTTTCAGATCAGAGTCCTTTTTAGCGACAAGCTCGTGAACCTTCTGTAATTCATCCAGCATATTTCTGTCGTATTCTGTAATGTTCTTGACAAATTCTGCTTTGTTTAAGAAATCTCCCATGCTTTCAGAAGAAAAGATGATCTGCAAGAGTGACGTATTTCCTGTTTCGTACATATATTTGATTCTTTTCTTCATAGCATCATACTGTAACTGCTCGTCCAGTTTTGCGGCGGCAAGATCCAGTTCTGCTTTCTGTACGGAAGCATCCGTATCCTCAATTTTTGATGCAAGATCTGTGATCTCAGCGCTGAGACTTGTGAGGTCCTGATTCAGAGAGTCGAGCTGGTTCTGAAGACCGTTTGTCTGCTTTTCGAGAGAGTCTACAGTGTCATCGGCGTAAGCTTTTGTAAACGGGGAACAGACCAGGGCAGCGGTAAGGAGTGCGATGGTTGTCCTTGAAAATGCTTTTAACCTTTTCTTCATAATTCTTCCTTTCTTCAAAATTGAGCCTTTATCAGTATACTACAAAATGCCTGAATCCGCAAATTTTGTTATACATGCACGGGGAATCGTGTTATACTAAGATTTGAAATGTATTTTTAGCTTTACCATAAATGAGGGAATTATTCATGAAAAAGATAAAAATGATAGGGCTTGATCTGGATGGTACTTTACTGAATGATAAGAAAGAACTGACCAGTCATACAAGAGAAATACTTACACGTGCGATCGACCAGGGAGTAACAGTACTGGTTGCAACAGGGCGTCCGGTGACAGGGATTCCGGAAGTGCTCCGGAATTTTCCGGGTATGCGTTATGCGCTGACATCGAATGGCGGAAGGATCCTGGACCTGCAGGAAGATAAAATACTTTATGCCAACATGCTGTCATATGAGATGGGCGCGGCGATCCTTAAGATTTTTGGAGATTATGATACGTTCAAGGAGATTTATTTTGATGGAAGAGGTTTCGTGCAGGCAGATGAACTTCTGAAAGTCGGAGAGTATCTGCGGAATCCTGCGATGGCAGATTATATCCGAACCACCCGCAAAGGCATTACGAGTCTCTGGGAGAAAATGGAAGAGATGAATGGGCATGAGATGGATAAGATCCATGCACTTTTTAAGAATCAGGACGAACGGCTGGAAGCAAAGCAGCGGATCATGGAGCTTGGGAATTTAAGCATTAGTGATTCGATGGGAACGAACCTGGAGATCAATGCACCGGGAGTCAACAAAGGCATGGGACTGATCCAGCTCGGCAGGCTTCTTGGAATTGAACGGGAAGAGATCATGGCATGCGGGGATGGCAACAATGACCTGATGATGTTAAAAGAAGTCGGATTTGGTGTTGCGATGGCAAACGGAGCAGATGAAGTAAAAGAGGTGGCAGATTATATCACATTGTCCAATGAGGAGGATGGCGTGGCGGCTGCCATTGAAAAATTTGTATTGAATCCCGAGAGGGGATAGAAAGAGGGAAAAATGTTAGATATTTTAATTGCTGTCATTCTGGGTATCGTGGAAGGTATCACAGAATGGCTTCCAATCAGTAGTACAGGGCATATGATCCTGGTAGAGCAGTTCTTACATATGAGTACAAGTCATGAATTCAACAGTATGTTCCGTGTTGTGATACAGCTTGGTGCGATCATGGCGGTCGTTGTTCTGTATTTCAATAAGCTGAATCCGTTTTCAAAGAGAAAATCAGCGAAGCAGAAGAGAAATACGATCAACCTGTGGTGCAAGATCGTTGTGGCATGTATTCCGGCAGCTGTGATCGGGCTGTTATTCGATGATATCCTTGACAAGTATCTTTACAATTATGTAGTTGTTGCACTGATGCTGATCATTTATGGTATCTTCTTCATTCTGATTGAGAAAAAGAATGAGCACACCAGACCGCAGATTACAAAGCTGACCGAGCTAACCTATCAGATGGCACTGATCATCGGAGGTTTCCAGGTCCTGGCATTGATCCCGGGTACTTCCCGTTCAGGAGCAACCATCCTTGGTGCGCTGCTCATCGGAACCTCCCGTTATGTGGCAACAGAATTTACCTTCTATCTTGCGATTCCGGTTATGTTCGGAGCAAGTCTTTTAAAGGTTATCAAATTCGGATTTCATTATACCGCAATCGAAGTAGTCATTCTGCTTGTAGGATGCCTGGTAGCGTTCTTCGTATCCGTATTTGCGATCAAGTTTTTGATGGGATATATCAAGAAGCATGACTTTAAGGCATTCGGTTATTACCGTATCGTACTTGGAGTTCTGGTACTTCTTTATTTCCTGATCTTTGGCTAAAAGAGAATAATCACGAAAAAAAGTGGGAATTTATGCAAAAAAATGTATAAAAACCCACTTTGTTTTTTCTTTATAACATGATAGAATAGGGGAAATGGATAAAATTTGGAGGTTGGTATTATGAAAATGAAAAAAATAATCAGTGTTGTACTTGCATGTGCATGTGTATTCAGTTTTGCAGCTTGTGGATCAAAGAGTGATTCAGCAAAGAGTGACTCTGCAAAATCAGACAAGAAAGAAAAGCTTGTTATGGCTACAAACGCAGAATTCCCACCATTTGAATACTATGACGGAGATGAAGTTGTCGGAATCGATGCAGAATTCGCAGCAGCGATCGCTGACAAGCTTGGAATGGATCTGAAGATCGAAGATATGGCATTTGACTCTATTATCCCGGCCGTTCAGAGCGGAAAGGCAGATATCGGAGCAGCAGGTATGACTGTAACAGAAGACCGTGCTACGCAGGTTGATTTCTCTGACAGCTATTACACAGGAGTTCAGGTTATCATTGTAACAGATGACAGTGATATTACAGAACCGGATGATCTGAAAGGAAAGAAGATTGGTGTTCAGCAGGGAACAACAGGGGATATTTATTCTACAGATGATTTCGGTGATGATAATGTAGAGCGTTTCAACAAAGGTATGGAAGCTGTACAGGCTCTGCAGCAGGGCAAGATCGATGCAGTGATCATTGATAACCAGCCGGCTAAGACATTCGTAGAAGAAAATGAAGGTCTGAAGATCCTGGAGACTTCTTATGTAGAAGAAGATTATGCACTGGCAATCAAAAAAGGTAATGATGATCTGGTTAAGAAAGTCAATGATGCGATCAAAGAGTTAAAAGAAGATGGAACATTTGATAAAATCGTTGCAAAATATATTACAGACTAATCGGGTACAGACTGGTGGTGTCTTATGAGTGATTTTAAAGCAAGATTTATAATGAATTTTATAAAAGATGACAGATGGCACTACATTGCAGACGGACTTAAGGTTACGTTAATTGTAACCTTTTGTGCTGTCCTGATCGGTGTAGTTCTCGGATTCCTTCTGGCAATTGTCCGTTCTACATACGATAAGACCGGCAAGATGAAGCTCCTGAATCTGATCTGCCAGATTTACATCACGGTCATCCGTGGTACACCGGTTGTTGTACAGCTGCTTATCATTTACTTTGTAATTTTTGCAAGTGTGGATGTCAGTAAGACGATTGTAGCGATTCTGGCATTTGGTATGAACTCCAGTGCTTATGTTGCTGAGATTTTCCGTTCCGGTATTATGGCAGTTGATAACGGACAGTTTGAGGCAGGACGAAGCCTTGGATTTAATTATCGTCAGACAATGATCTATATTATCATGCCGCAGGCGTTTAAAAATGTCCTTCCGGCACTTGGAAACGAATTTATCGTTCTCTTAAAAGAGACTTCTGTTGCCGGATATATTGCCCTTCAGGATCTGACAAAGGGCGGAGATATCATCCGAAGCAGAACCTACGATGCGCTTATGCCGCTGATGGCAGTTGCGATCATTTACCTGGTTATGGTTATGATCTTCAGTAAACTGGTAAGTATGCTGGAAAGGAGGTTAAGGAACAGTGACCACTAATGGAGATGTATTGATCCGTGTAGAAAATCTGCAGAAAGCATTTGGCGATTTTCATGCACTGAATGGAATTACAGAAGAGATCCACAAAGGAGAAGTTGTGGTAATCATCGGACCGTCAGGATCCGGAAAATCTACATTCCTCCGTTCCCTGAACCTTCTGGAGGTGCCGACCGGAGGTCATATTTATTTTGAAGGTGTGGACATTACAGATGCAAAGGTAGATATCGACAAACACCGTCAGAAGATGGGAATGGTGTTCCAGCACTTTAATCTTTTCCCACATAAGACGATTCTTGAAAATATCACACTGGCTCCGATCAAGCTCCTGAAAAAGGATAAAGCAGAGGCAGAAAAAGAAGCAAGAGTACTTCTTAAGAGGGTTGGACTGGAAGAGAAGGCAGATTCTTATCCGTCACAGCTTTCCGGTGGACAGAAGCAGCGGATCGCGATCGTGCGTTCCCTTGCCATGAACCCGGATGTAATGCTCTTTGATGAGCCGACATCCGCACTGGACCCGGAGATGGTTGGAGAGGTTCTGGAGCTGATGAAACAGCTTGCAAGAGACGGAATGACTATGGTTGTGGTAACACACGAAATGGGATTTGCAAAAGAAGTTGCCACAAGAGTTGTGTTTGTGGATGAAGGGCAGATCAAAGAAGAAGGAAATCCGAAGGAGTTCTTTGAGCATCCGAAGGATCCGAGACTGAAAGAATTTTTGTCAAAAATTTTATAGAAGAGTGAAAACGAGAACGTATCTCGACTATCGCCTCCTTTTGTGATATAATACAACATCAATGTAATCACAAGAGGAGGCGTTTTCATGAGCTCAAAAGAGTCTGAAAAAGTAAAAAAACATATCTGTCTTGGCATCCTCGCTCATGTAGACGCAGGAAAGACGACACTGTCGGAAAGTATGCTCTATATAAGCGGAAGTATCCGGAAAATGGGACGGGTGGATCATAAGGACGCATTTCTGGATACCTATGATCTGGAACGTTCCAGAGGAATCACTATTTTTTCAAAACAGGCAGTGCTTTCCTGGAAGGATATGGGGATAACTCTGCTGGATACACCGGGGCATGTGGATTTCTCTGCGGAGATGGAGCGGACACTGCAGG
>ERZ812616.635-NODE-635-length-47650-cov-7.106713_pt1 | contig 47650 bp, 40 predicted proteins | sample MGYA00376249_ERZ812616 | MGnify/ENA primary metagenome ERZ812616 (study PRJEB26924, sample SAMEA4378265) | human gut metagenome | biome: human gut; feature: human-associated habitat; material: faeces | place: China | collected 2013 ...
CATGCCTCGCAAACCCGCATAAATACTGAATGTGTGGAGTTTTGCTCATGGCTATAAAAACAAATGCAAGGAGGTGCTGGGAAAATAATTGTAAAAATTAATTTTTCAGTGGCTTCTTGCCACACAAAAACGTTATTATCCCATATGAGGGGACAATAAAAAATGGGCAAAGCCCTTAAAAGAAAAGGAGACAAAAATATGAAGAAGATGAAAAAACTCTTTGCAGTGTTATTAACACTGGCTATGGTACTCGGAATGAGTATGACATCATTTGCAGCAAAAGCAGGCGCAACGCTTGAAGTAAAAGGTCTTGCAACATATGCAGCACAGAATGTAAAAATCTATGAAATCTACAGATTAGATGCCAATGATAATAGCTGGAAAGCAGCAGCTTGGACAAATGATACAGGTGTAACACCAGAAACATTAAATAATGCTGATGTGATTAAAAAATTAAAAGATGCAGCTAAGAATGCAACAGTTACTGATGAAAAAGCTTCCACAGAGATTTCTACTGGAAAATTTAATAGCAGTGTTAAATTTGAAAACTTACAGGCAGGTGCTTATTTAGTAATTGTTACAGATCCTACTAATAAAACAGAATACAGCACAATGGTAGCAAAAACATATAAGTATGATGAAAAAAACAATCTGATTGCACCATTAGATGCATCCGTAGTTGCAAAAGCAGAAGGATATCATACAGGCAAAGAAGCAGATAAAACAAACGTTGAAGTTGGAGATTTAGTTACATATAAAGTAAAAACAACAGTTCCTTATCAGGAAGTAAGACCGAATGGTGACAAACTTGTAAAGGAATTCAAGGTATCTGATACATTAACAGGTGCTACATTCTACCTTACCGGAGAATCAGTAAAAGGAACAGCAGCAGTTAATAAAATTACTGTAAATGGAGCAACAGTTGAAGGATTCGCAAAACTGGATGAAAGTTTACATGGACAGAACTCTTTTGATCTTAATTTAATGGGTCTTGTAAGAGATGATAACACATATGCAGGTCAGGAAGTAGTTATTACTTATACTGCTCTGGTAAATAAAGCAAATCTTGTTGAAAACAATGCTACCTCTACACAGGATCCGGATGGTACAACTACAAAAACATATTCAGGTAATGCAACAATTACAAAATATGAAGTTAAAACAACAAATGTATTGAAAGGTGCAGAATTTGTTGTATACAGAATGAACGGTGAAACAAAAGAGTATGCTGTAATTGATAATGAGGGTTGGATTACAGGTCGGTGGATTGCAGAAACTACAAAAGGTGAAGTTCCAGCTGGATTAGGATCAACACTTACTACCGCTGATGACGGAACTGTTACTGTAAAAGGTCTTAAAGCTGGTGATTACTATTTCAAAGAGGTAGTTGCTCCGGATGGATACAGCATTAACAATAATGATATTGCATTTACAATGGCAGAAACAAAAGATAAGACTACTGGAGTAGTTACAGGCGTTGCTCCAACACAGCCAGAGCTTATCAAAATGTACGACTCCAAACTTTCCGCTCTTCCATCAACAGGTGGTATCGGTACTACAATCTTCACAATCGCTGGATGCCTCATCATGATCGCAGCAGCTGGCTTATTCTTCGCAAGCCGCAAAAAAACAAACAAATAATCTTTCATGATTATTTATAACCAGATATGGAATCCGGGGCAAATGCCCCGGATTCATAAAAAATAATACAACAGCAAGGAGAGTTCGGATGAAAAGCAAAACAAGCAAATTAATGATTGGAATCATATTTTTAGCCGGTTTGTCCTTACTGCTGTATCCCTTCGTAGCTAATCAGTGGAATAACTACAGACAGAAACAATTGATCAGCAGTTATGAGCAGACAGTATCTCAAAAAGAAGCATCCAACGGAATCGACTATGATGCAGAGCTTAAGAAAGCAGAAGCCTACAACGAAGCCTTACTTCCAAGTATCCTTCCTGACTCTTTCGCCATTGCAGATGCCAGTGAAGAAGACCAGACCTACATGAACACACTGAACATTGCCGGTGATGAGATGATGGGAATTGTAGAGATCCCAAAAATCGATATCAAACTCCCAATCTACCACACCACAGAAGAAGATGTTCTGAAGCAGGCCGCAGGTCATCTGGAAGGAAGCTCCCTTCCGATCGGTGGCAAAAGTACACACGCCGTTATCTCCGCACACCGTGGACTTCCCAGTGCATCTCTTTTTACAGATCTGGATCAGCTTAAAAAAGGGGATCATTTTCTGATCCATGTATTAAACAAAACCTTATGTTATGAAGTAGATAAGATTTCCGTAGTAAAACCGGAAGAAACCTCTGCTCTTGCAGTCGAAGAAGGAGAGGATCTCGTAACACTTTTAACCTGTACTCCATACGGAGTCAATACCGAACGACTTCTGGTCCGTGGTCACCGCGTACCTTACGAAGAACAGAAGGTCGCAGACGAAAAGACACCACTTAGTGGCATCAGTCTTCACACAAATTATCTTCTTTGGGTAATTGTTGGTCTTGCAGTTACCGCATTCTTCATTCTTGTGTTATACTTAAAGGAGAAGAAGTTAAAACAGAAAGCTCTCGAAGCCGAAGAGAAGACCTCTTAAAAAGAATAAGAACGAGAAAGGAACATTTGCCTATGAAAAGAAAAATCTCAACCTTCCTTTTCGGTCTGTTATTCTTGATAGGATTTGGGATTCTGATTTATCCGACGGTATCCAACCAATGGAACACCTACAGACAGAATCAGCTGATCAGCAGCTATGACAATACAATCCAGGATATGGAACCCGAAGATTTTTCATCCGAATGGGAGAAGGCGAAAGCTTTCAACGACACCATCCAAAACAACAACCTCTTCGGAGATGCGTTTGGGGAAGAAGATGGCGATCTGAAGAATACCGAATACTGGAAGGTTCTGAATATCGCAGATGACGGCGTCATGGGATATTTATCCATCCCGAAGATCCATATCAAGCTTGCCATTTACCATGGCACCGGTGATGATGAACTTCAGACAGGAGTCGGACATCTGAACGGGACAAAGCTTCCGATCGGAGGCGAAAGTACCCACAGCATACTCGCCGCACACCGCGGACTACCGAGTGCAAAGCTATTTACCGATATCGACCAGCTCAAAGCCGGTGATAAATTCTACATCCACATTTTGGATGATGTACTTGCCTATAAGGTGGATCAGATCCTCCCGATGGTAGACAAAGACGATCATGAAACACTGGGGAAAGCACTCCAGATTGAAGAAGGAAAAGATCAGGTAACTTTATTTACCTGTACACCATATGGAGTCAACTCTCATCGCCTTCTCGTAAGAGGAATCAGAGTTCCATATAACGGCGAAGAGGATGCTACCGAATCAGTTACAGATTCTATGGTAAAAGCCATTCAGAATTATTATATGCTTTATTTAATTTTAGGACTTTCAATCACGATTCTTGTGATCATTCTCTTAAGATTTCTTTCCAAGAGAAACGCTCACAAAGAATAACCAAGATTTCTTAAGGAGGACATGAGGCGATGATGAATAAACGATTAAAACAAGGAACAACGTTTTTGTTAGCTCTCGCTCTTGCATTTCCGCTTCTCACTCTGCCTGGTGCCAGAGCTGCGAATGCGATCGAGACGGATCGAAAGTGTTCGGTTGCATTCAGTGTAAGCGGAGAGGGCAACGAACTGACAGATACCGGCACTGACATTACAGTGAATCTTTATAAGGTGGCAGATGTAGACGTATCCGGTAACTATACCGCAACCGGAGCTTTCACCGGACTTGATGTATCTTCGGTAAGGGCTGATAATAACGATGCAGCAGCAAGCGAATGGGCTGACCGTGCCAAAGAGGCACAGAAGATGCTGAAAGAGTCCGTAGAACCAACCGCTACGGTTACTTTAGCAAAAGGGATCGGAAGTAAGGATGGTCTTGCTACCGGACTTTACCTTGTAGATACACCGGAAGTAGTTACCACGAATTATACCTATACCTTTACCCCTTACCTGGTATCACTTCCGACCAACAATTATTACAGCAATGGTAACGATACCTGGATCTACGATCTGACAGATACCAACGCAATTGGTCTGAAACCGGAAGAACATGCAAGATATGGTGATCTGAAGATCAATAAAACACTTGCAAATCATAATGCAACAACCGGTAAGAAAGCAACCTTCGTATTCAAGATTGAGATTACACCTCTTAAGGGTAAAACAGAAACCCGCATCGAATCACTTGACTTTGAGGCCGCAGGTGACTCTTCCGTAACAATTACAAAGATTCCTGCAGGAGCTAAGGTAAAAGTTACAGAAGTGTACAGTGGTGCAAGCTACAAGCTTACCTCAGTAAATGATCAAACGGCAACGATTGTAGCAACTGATAGAGGTTCAACTAACACTCCTGCATCCGTTTCCTTTACAAATGATATCGATGACAATATGAATGGCGGCTACGGTGTAAAAAATAATTTCAAGCTGGACGAAAATGATCAGTATCAGTACACCAAACCGGCAGCAAAGAACTAGAAAGGGGGAATCGGAATGAGAAAGTTACATAAAAAACCACTTATCATGGCAGCAGCAACACTTGCTCTTACCGGAACCCTGGCAGTTGGAAGCGCGATGGCGTATTTTACAACCTATTCGACAGCCGGTGGCGGTGTGAAAATGAATATGGGATTTACTGAGACAGTCCCGAAAGAAGACGTTGATGAAAACGGAAAGCACATTACAATTGAAAATACCGGTAATTATGACTGTTTCGTAAGAGTCACAGCATTCGCACCGGTAAAGCTTACTTATAACGCACCAGACGGCGGATGGACAGACCGCGGTGACGGCTACTGGTATTACGATGAAGTACTTCCGGCAAAAGCAAAAACCACAAAGGAACTCAACATCAAATACACATTCCCGTCAGGAGATGACAAACCGGAAGAATTTAACATCGTAGTCATCCAGGAATGCACCCCGGTTCTCTACGACGAGGACGGCAATCCATACGCCGACTGGAATCACGTAATCACAGACGACAGCACACAGACGACAGAGTAGGAGGTAATGAGAATGAAAAAGAAAAAGAAATCATTTCCAAAGAAACCTGCCCTGGTCCTGACAGCCGCAGCACTCTTGCTGGTTGGAAGCACTGTCGGCAGTACACGCGCCGCACTCACTTACTACAGTGAGAATTATTCCGCACAGATGAATATGCAGAGTATCGGCGTATCTCTTCTGGAAAATGACAAAGTAGTCAGCAGCCGGGATTATGTATCGAACAATGAATGGAAGGGAACCTCAGAGGGTACACTTCTCACAAACCTTCTTGGAAAGGATGAAACATTTACACCCGGCAAGAAATATAACGAAGCAATCAGCGTCAAGAACAGCGGTACGATCGACACCTTTGTACGTGTGATCATCACAAAGAGCTGGCAGAACGAAAAAGGCAATAAAAACACGAACCTTTCACCGGATCTGATCGAGCTGAACTTCCTCACAGACAACGGATGGCAGGTTGCAAATGCACAGTCCACGAAAGAGCGTACCGTTCTTTATTATACCAAGGCAGTTGCAGCCGGAGATACCACACCGGCATTATCGGATACACTCCGAATCAATCCTTCGATTGCATCGGATGTAACAAAACATGTGACCGAATCTGAAAAAGGTAAAACCATCACTTATACTTACAAGTACAATGGCTACACCTTCCACGTTGACGCAGAGGTGGATGCAGTTCAGACACACAACGCAAAGGACGCGATCAAGAGTGCCTGGGGCGTGGATGTGAATGTATCAGACGACGAAACAACAATGAGCTTACAGTAGGGAGGTACAGAGTATGAAAAAGAAAATTTTGTGCCTCGCCATGACAGTGATAATGGCAGCAGGGGTACACACAACTGCATTTGCAAAGGATTATCAGGGAGCCGACGGATGGCAGGTTAATTTCACCGGCGGCAAGATGGAAAGTAATTTTAAAAGCTCCGATGTGACTGACGAGCTGGCAAATATCCAGCCGGGCGACAGCATCGAGCTCAAGGTTCAGCTTAAGAACTCCGACAGTACGGATACCGACTGGTACATGACCAATGAAGTGATCCAGACACTGGAGGATGCACAGTCTTCCGCAGAAGGTGGTGCTTACGAATACAAGCTGACCTATGTTGGAAGTGACAATGCCGAAAAGGTACTCTACGACAGCTCAACTGTCGGAGGGGAAGGTGCTTCCAAAGCAGGAGAAGGTCTGAAGCAGATCGATAGCTCAACCCAAGAATATTTCTACCTCGGAAGACTTGCTTCCAATAATACCGGAACGGTACACCTTACCGTCGGTGTTGAAGGTGAGACACAGGGCAACGGTTATCAGCTCACACTCGCAAAGCTCCGCATGAACTTTGCAGTAGAAAAGGTTTCAGCCGGCAAAACCATCACCAAGAATAAGATTGTTAAGACAACCAACACCGTTAAGACCGGTGATACCGCAAGAGTTCTTCTCTTCTGTGTGCTTGCACTCATCAGTGGACTGATCCTTCTTGCATATGGTATCTACACACTCAATAAGAACACAAAAAGACGCAGACAGAAAGGAGAGTAAGCAGATGAAAAAATGGAAAAGATTACTGGTTTCTCTTCTGACTGTATCCATGACACTCGGTGCATCCACAATGAGCGTTATGGCAGATGATACTACACCGTATACCTACAAGGTAACATTATCCGCAGGTAACAAAGGAACAATTAACGGACATAACAAGATCGAGCGGGCAAACATTGCTTCCGGTTCTACCGTTACTTTCAATCTGAATGACATCCAGGTAACAGACGACAAGTATTATGTCAAAGGAATCCGTCTCAGCGGACGTGACAATGACGAAGCACTTGCGGCTCCTTCCTTTACCGTTGATAAAGATACTGACTATGTAGTCGCTTACGGAATCAAAGGCAACATGGTTGCCTATACCGTAAATTATCAGGATGCATCCGGTAAATCACTTGCAGAGAGCCAGACCTTCTACGGAAACGTCGGCGACAAGCCGGTCGTTGCTTACCGTTACGTTGAAAATTATATTCCGGATGCTCTTGCACTTACCAAGACTTTGAGTGATAATGAATCTGAGAATGTATTTACGTTTACCTACACACCGGGAGCTACAGACCGTATCGTTGAGACAACAACTACCGTCACAACAACAGTTCCTGGAACCGCAACTCCTGCCGGTGCAGCAGGTACAACCGGAGCTGCCGGTACAACAGGTGCAGCCGCCGGTACTGGTACAGGTACTACAGCGGGTGGTACTGCAGCAGGTGGCACTACAGCAGGTGGCACTACAGCGGGTGGTACTACAACAGGCGGTACTGCAGGTGGTACAACGAATGCAGACAATTCTCAGGATACGACAGACGATACGACCACCGCACCGGATGAACAGACACCAAAGTCTCTGGTAGATCTGGATGATGAAGACACTCCAAAAGGAAATATCGATGCGAAAGACAAGACGAGCAAGACTCCGATCGCAGCAGGGATCGGCATTATCGTTGTTGCGGTAGCAGCTCTCGTAGGACTGATCGTATTCTTGAAAAAACGTGCAAAATAAAAAAAGCGCAGCACTAAAGGAGAAGTCTTTTTTGAAGAGAACGAAGAAAAAGAAAAGCCCGGTGGCTGCATTTTGCAGTGCACTGGGCACTGTTTTACTGACAGTACTGATTCTTGCCTGTATTCCGCTGACGCTTCCGAAAGCTTTTGGTTTTCAGATATACACCGTGATCAGTGGGAGCATGGAACCGGCGATCCCGACGGGAAGCCTGGTCTATGTCCGGCATGAAGAACCAGACACGATCGTCAAAGATGATGTCATTGCTTTTTACAGCAACAATGCAGACGGCTCGATCATCACCCACCGTGTAGTATCCAACAGCCCGGCGATGGGACAGTTTATCACCAAAGGAGATGCCAATGAGGAAAAAGATATGAATCCGATCCCTTACAACAACTACATCGGAAAAGTAAAGCTTTCTGTTCCGGTTGTCGGCGGTATCGCACAGGCTGCAACCGGCACTGCCGGAAAGATTGCCGCTGCATCTATGATCGGTCTTGCTGTGATTCTTGAAATCGTTGCTGCCATGCTTGACAGACGCGATGACGAAGACGAATAAGAGAGAACGTTTTTCATTTTAGCTTGCTAAAGTGTGAAACATTTGCTAAAATAATATCAGATTGTATTGTCAGAAGAAGATGGGGGAATTTCACAATTCTCCCATTTGTCATATATTGAAAAGAATGGAGAGGTGAATGGATTGTTATCCAACCAGATTTTACAGAGAACAATCAATGAAATAGGGGATATCATCGAGTGTAACTGTTCCATCTGGAACACAGACGGAGTGATGCTTGCAGCTGTAGGTAAGGAGAAGCCTGCAGTAAAAAAAGCTGTCTGCTCATTTTTAAAAGAGCTGGAGGTTACCGGCGTATCGGAGGAGCACCTGGATGAATGCTATGGTCTGTTTCCGGTTTATGATGATGATGAACTGACTTATATTTTCGTGATCGAGCACAATAATGAGATTGATGTGCATACCAGCGGACGCTTAAGTGTCTGCCAGCTGGAGAGCCTTTTAAGATCCGGAAGCGAACGTCTTGACCGTAACCGTTTTATCCAGAACCTGCTCCTGGATAACCTGCTTCTCGTAGATATCTACAATCAGGCGAAAAAGCTTGGTATTACAGTTGAGCAGCGCAGAGTCGTCTATCTGATCGAACCGAAGAATCCGGATGACACGATCGTCCTGGATATGATCCGTGGGATTTATTCCTCGGGAACCGGTGATTTTGTTACTGCCGTAGATGAGGGACATATTATTCTGATCAAGTCCCTTGACAGTACGGATGATTATGATACGATCCGTTCGACTGCCGATATGCTGGTGAATGCGATCAACACCGAAGCTATGGTCAATGTCCGGCTTTCCTTCGGAACCATCATTCCCGAACTCAAAGAGGTCTCACAGTCTTACAAAGAAGCTGGCATGGCTCTGGATGTGGGACGTATCTTTTATCCGGAACGCAATATTTTATCCTACCGCGAACTCGGTATCGGACGGCTGATCCACCAGCTTCCCGTTTCCTTATGCGAGATGTTCCTGGAAGAAGTATTTGCCGGAAATACCGTTGATCAGTTTGACGAAGAAACCTTATCCACAGTTGATAAATTTTTTGAAAACAGCCTGAATATTTCGGAGACAGCGAGACAGCTTTTCGTCCACCGGAATACGCTCGTCTACCGGCTGGAGAAGATCCAGAAGCAGACCGGGCTGGATGTCAGAGTCTTTGAGGACGCCCTGACATTTAAGATTGCTTTGATGGTCGCAGACCACATGAAATTCATAGAAAACAGAAAATAGGAGGACATGATATGGTGAAATTATACGAAGGCGGTGCCTATCTTTTACACGGTACCGAGGTAATTGCAGATGCACCCGATGCACTTGCTGCCGCAAAAAGCAAGACAGGTATTGAGACAACAAAAGAAGCTGCTGCAAAAGAGACAATGGCTTATGGGATCTTAAGTGCGCATAATACTTCCGATAATATGCAGCAGCTTCAGATCAAATTTGACAAGCTGACTTCGCACGACATTACCTTTGTCGGAATCATCCAGACTGCAAGAGCATCCGGACTGGAGAAATTCCCGATCCCTTATGTTCTGACCAACTGCCATAACTCTCTGTGTGCAGTCGGCGGTACGATCAATGAAGATGACCACATGTTTGGACTGACCTGTGCGAAGAAGTACGGCGGTGTCTATGTTCCGCCTCATCAGGCCGTTATCCACCAGTTTGCCCGCGAAATGCTCGCAGGCGGCGGCAAGATGATCCTTGGTTCTGACAGCCACACCCGTTATGGTGCACTCGGTACCATGGCAATGGGAGAGGGCGGACCGGAACTTGTAAAACAGCTTCTGAACAAGACTTATGATATCAAGATGCCGGGCGTTGTCGGAATCTATCTGGACGGCGAACCGATGAAAGGTGTCGGACCGCAGGACGTTGCCCTTGCGATCATCGGCGCAACCTTCGGCAATGGCTATGTCAATAACAAGGTCATGGAATTTGTCGGACCTGGCGTTGGCAAATTAAGTGCAGACTTCCGTATCGGAATCGATGTTATGACGACAGAGACAACCTGCCTTTCTTCTATCTGGAGAACCGATGACAAGATCAAAGAGTTCTACGATATCCACGGAAGAAGTGATGACTTCAAGGAACTAAATCCTGGCGCAGTCGCTTACTATGACGGTCTTGTATACGTGAACTTGAGTGAGATCAAGCCTATGATCGCCATGCCGTTCCATCCGTCCAATGTCTACACCATCGAGGATGTCAATGCCAACCTTGCAGATGTTCTCCACGATGTAGAGCAGCGCGCGCTGGTAAGCCTGGACGGTGCTGTGGATTACTCTCTTCAGGACAAGATCGTAAATGGTAAGCTTTATGTCGATCAGGGTATCATCGCAGGCTGTGCCGGTGGCGGTTTTGAAAATATCTGTGCTGCCGCAGACATCATCCGTGGCAAATACATCGGATCAGATGAATTTACCTTCAGTGTTTACCCGGCAAGTACACCGATCTACATGGAGCTTGTGAAAAATGGTGCGGTTGCTGACCTGATGGAAGCCGGTACGATCGTGAAGACAGCCTTCTGCGGACCGTGCTTCGGTGCTGGGGATACTCCGGCAAACAATGCATTTTCCATCCGTCACTCTACCCGTAACTTCCCGAACCGTGAAGGAAGCAAGCTGCAGAGTGGACAGATCGCATCTGTTGCCCTTATGGATGCACGTTCCATTGCCGCAACTGCTGCGAACAAAGGTTTCCTTACTCCGGCAACAGATTTTGATATTGAATACAAGAACCCGACCTACCACTTTGATTCCAGAATTTACGCCAACCGTGTATTTGACAGCCACGGCGTTGCTGATCCTTCGGTTGAGATCAAATTCGGACCGAACATCAAAGACTGGCCGGCAATGAGCGCTCTTCCTGAGAATCTGATCCTGAAGGTTGTATCTGAGATCCACGATCCGGTTACAACGACAGACGAACTGATCCCGTCCGGCGAGACTTCTTCTTATCGTTCCAACCCGCTTGGACTTGCTGAATTTGCACTTTCCAGAAAGGATCCTGCCTATGTAGGACGCGCGAAAGAGGTCCAGAAAGCCCAGAAAGCGATTGAAGCAGGTACTTGTCCACTGGATGTACTGGATGAATTAAAACCGGTGATGGCAGCAATCCAGAAGTCTTATCCGGAAGTCGGCAAAGGAAATATCGGTGTCGGAAGTACCATTTTCGCGGTCAAACCTGGTGATGGTTCTGCCCGTGAGCAGGCTGCTTCCTGCCAGAAGGTCCTCGGCGGCTGGGCGAATATCGCGAATGAGTACGCAACCAAACGTTACCGCTCGAACCTGATCAACTGGGGCATGCTTCCGTTTATTACCGAAGAGGAACACACAAAGCTTTCTTTCAGGAACGGTGACTATCTCTTCGTGCCGGATATCCGCAAAGCAGTAGAAGACAAAGCTTCCACGATCAAGGCTTATGTCGTAGGCGATGATCTGAAAGAGATCGATCTGAAACTCGGTGATCTGACGGATGCAGAACGTGAGATCATCCTCAAAGGATGTCTGATCAACTATTACAAAGGTTAATTTTTCTCAGAAAATGATATGATTTCAAAGGGACGGAAATTTTTCTGTCCCTTTTTGCAACACTTCCGACTTTTTTATACTCTTATATACAAAGAACCGATTTTGAGAGGAGGGACTTTATGATCGATGCAATTGCATTTAAAGAATTATATAAGACGGTTTATCAGGATCTGTATCGTTTTGCGCTCTGCATGATGCATCATCCGCAGGATGCAGAAGACGCCGTCAGTGAAGCCGTTCTTTCCGCCTATGAGAACATACATAAATTACGCAAAGAAGAAGCATTCCGTTCCTGGATCTTTCAGATTCTGGCAAATGTGTGCCGCCGGAAGTTAAAGAGCCGTGAACGGACCGAGACTGAGCTGAAAGAAGATCATGCTTCTGCCACATACTGTGACGGACTCTGCACAGATGTTGAGCGTGCTTTTCTTATTCTCGATGAAGACGATCAGCTGATCATCGGTTTATCCGTCTATGGCGGTTACAACAGTAAAGAGATCGGAGAAATGCTAAAAATGAACCCGAATACAGTCCGCTCCCGCAGAAAGCGTGCCCTCGAAAAGATGAGCTGGCTTCTGAAAGAGTAGGATAAAAGAGTAATAGGAGGTGTTTTATATGACAGATCACGAAAAAGAAATACTGGATAAAATAAAACAATCTACGGAAAAAACTCCTGTTCCGGAAAGCCTTGCGCCGGATCAGATTATGAAAATGCTGGAAGATCCTAACAGCACTCAGGCTTCCGGACATATCCCGAAAAAGCATGGATTTTTCCGCGGCCACTGGATGCGCGGAGGACTTATCGCTGCCGCACTGATACTGGTTGTCGGCATTGGAGCCCACATCCGCCAGCAGAATCTTTCTTCAGACTCAGCCACTTCTTCCGCAAAAGGCAGTTCTTCAATTGGTACATCCTCCGGTAAGCTTGCCTCTTCCGATACTTTAGAGACGGCAACCGATTATGATGAAGTCTACACATACCTGCAATCTTATCAGGATGAGCTGGATTCTTCATCCGCTACCGGTTCAACCGACAGCGGAATTGTCATGTATTCAAATGAAACAGCCGACAGTGGTGCACGCACCGATAGTTCCAGCTCCTCTTCGGATTCTTCAACAGCCTCTGCACGTGCTGTGGATACTTCATTTTCCGATACCAACATCCGCACAGAGGGTGTCGGTGAAGCAGACATTGTAAAAACGGATGGAAATTATCTTTATACACTGAAAGCAAACTCACAGGAGATTTCCATTGTAGATATCCGGTCTGATCAGATGAAGGTTGTTTCCGGCATTTCGCTGAATGAGAATTTTCAGGCATCCGAATTTTACTTAAGTGACCAGAAGCTTTTTGTCCTTGGCAACATGCAGAACACGCAGGTTGATTCTGATAGCAAGACGTTGTACCGCGGCAGCTGTACCCGTATCCAGACTTACGATCTGACAGATATCAACAATCCGAAATCCATCGGAACCGTGGATCAGAGTGGTTACTACCGCACTTCACGTTTTAAAGACGGATACCTGTATGTATTCAGTGACTATTATATTTACGATACGATCACCAAAAAAGATTATCCTTCCTATGTTCCGCTTGTTGGTGACAATCTTCTGAAGCAGTCGGATATCTATCTCCCAACGAACCATGCAGCAGACCAGTACCTTGTTGTCAGCTCTATTTCCGCTTCCAGTCCGGATAAGGCAGCAGACCAAAAAGCAGTCATGTCTGAGAATGGTGAAATCTATGTGAGTGAGAACAACATTTATATTTACGAATATACGAACAGCAGTATCCTCGCAGATAATCTTGCGGCAAAAAATCAGACGATCCTCCGCAAGCTGTCTTACAATAATGGAAAACTTTCCGGCTCTGCCCAGGGCAAAGTAAAAGGATATCTGAACGATTCCTTCAGCATTGATGAGTATGACAATACGCTGCGACTGGTGACAACGGTTACGCACAATGCCGGAAACTCTTCACAGTCCAATGCAGTCTATGTGCTGGATGCAGATTTGAAAACAATCGGTAAAATCGAAGATCTTGCCAAAGATGAACAGGTCTATTCCGCAAGATTTTTGGGCGATACCGGTTACTTTGTAACTTATGAACAGACAGATCCTTTATTTTCCGTAGACTTTTCCGATCCGGAGAATCCGAAGATCCTTGGCAAGCTGAAAATTCCCGGCTTTTCGGAATACCTGCATTTTTACAGTGATAACCTGCTTCTTGGCATCGGTATGGATACCGATGAAAATGGCATTACAAACGGGGTAAAGATCTCCATGTTTGATATCAGTGATCCTTCGGATGTGAAGGAAGTCAGCAAGTACACACTGGATCAGTACTATTACTCGGATGTCTTTTCTGACTACCGTGCAGCACTGGTTGATCCGGAAAAGAATCTGATCGGCTTTCCGCTTTCCGGATCTGCCAACCAGTATGTGATCCTTTCTTACGATAAAGATCAGAGCTTCCAGGTACAGATGCAAGAGGAAGTCAACGGTAATTCTTATCTTGGAACCCGCGGTGTGTATGCAAACGACAAGTTCTATGTGATCAATGGAAATGCAATTGAAGCATACCGGATGGGAGACTATGTGAAGATAGATGATCTGCTGCTGTAGCGCAGATTTGCAGCCGGAGCTGCCGCTCCGCATACTTTGTACACCATCCCACCTCATTGTATACACCTAAATCGTATATAATCGAGTAGGCTGACTCCTACTCGATTCTTATACTTTGTACATCATCTCGCTTAACAGCTCGATGATGTACATTCGCCAAATGCAGATCCTTGTGCAAGCACAAATCTGCACTTGGCTCATCGTATACACAAAAACAGGTGCCCACTTGGATATATCACTAAGATATACTTACGTGGACACCTGTTTTCTATTTTCATTTACCTGTTATTCCACACCGTTAAAGCAATAGGTACATACCTGGCATGCATCAATCCCGATTGATTTGATCAGATCATCCAGTCTGTGATAACGAAGGGAAGTGAAATTCTGTCTCTTGCGGATTTCCTCCAGCATTGCTGCATACCGGTCACTGTTCGGATCTGCATATTCATCCAGTACATTGACATCATTGTCGCCTTCCCACTCACGGATGATTCTTCTTGTGATCAGATCCAGGTCTGATTTGGAACGCGAAAAGTTCAGATATTTGCAACCGTACAGAAGCGGTGGACATGCCGGGCGGACATGCACTTCTTTTGCGCCACTCTGATACAGGAACTCTGTCGTCTCACGGAGCTGTGTGCCACGCACGATCGAATCATCGATCAGCAGAAGGCTTCTGTCTTCGATCAGACTATGTACCGGGATCAGTTTCATTCTGGCGATCAGATTACGCTGACTCTGTGTTGTCGGCATGAAGGATCTTGGCCAGGTCGGAGTATATTTGATAAATGGTCTTGCATACGGAATACCTGATTCATTTGCATAGCCTATCGCATGAGCGATACCCGAATCCGGAACTCCTGCAACAATATCCACGTCGATCGAATGGTCATCTCTCTGTGCTAAAAGCTTTCCACAGTTGTAACGCATTTCTTCTACACCAACCCCTTCATAAGAAGAAGTAGGATATCCATAGTATACCCACAGGAACGAACAGATTCTCATCTTTTCACATGCAGGACTTACAGTCTCCACAGATTCCGGTGTCACGTAGACGATTTCCCCAGGTCCCAGCTCTTTGTAATCTGTGTATCCAAGGTTGATATATGCAAAGCTTTCAAAGGAAACGCAGTATGCATTCTCTTTCTTTCCGATCACAACCGGTGTACGTCCGAGAAGGTCTCTGGCTGCATAAATTCCATTCTCTGTCAGAAGCAGAAGTGTCATCGAGCCTTCAACTACTGACTGCACATAACGGATTCCCTCAACAAACGAATCCTTTTTACAGATCAATGCCGCAACCAGCTCTGTAGAATTGATCTGTCCATTGGTCATAGACTGAAAATGTGTATGTCCATTTTCATAAAGATTCCGGATCAGCTGATCCGCATTATTGATCTTACCTACTGTCGTAATTCCAAAGCACCCCAGATGCGACTGGATCAGAATTGGCTGTGGATCATAATCTGAAATACATCCAATTCCAATATTTCCCTTCATTGTATCAACATCTTTTTCAAATTTTGTACGGAACGGCGAATTTTCAATATTATGAATCGCTCTCTTCCAGCCATCACTTCCGTAAGTAGCCATACCTCCGCGGCGGGTTCCAAGATGCGAATGATAATCTGTTCCATAAAAAAGATCCAGATTACATGCTTCTTTTGATGCAACGCCAAAAAATCCTCCCATATCTGTAGGTCTCCTTTCTTTATCCCAATGCCATAGCCTGTATTTTTCATCTATTTTTTAGTGTATCATGCATTTATGGGCGGAAACAATAGCAAAACCCCGAATATATTGCAAATGGCTATAACTATTTCTAATCGTATTTATAATTGCCGGAATTTTCTGATATATATATTACAATTTCAAATCTTTCTAATTTTACCAAAATTATTTTAAAATTATATTGACAAATAAGTTTTTGAGTGTTATTATTAAGTCAATCCAAAAGAAAAGAAGTTCCTGACGAGAAAGGGAATTTCAAAAAGATATTTTTTTAATCTGTTACATAGTTTCATTTATACTCGCCAAGAGTATAAGATGAAAAACCGGATCAGAAAAGGGTAACAAGAATAATTGTTATTTGAAGGTTAGAAAGTTTTAAAAAAGCAACTATACATTTTGGTTATGAGCGTTTTGTAAGTGGAGTGTGTAGAGAACAATTTTTAAAATTGATAATTTATAATAATAAGAGAAAATTGATATCTGACTTCTGAACAGAAAAAAGTATAAGAGAAAAAGAATATCCGGATAAAATTTTGGAACGAGAACGAAAGGAAGGAGGCTTTGACCGTTGGATATTTCATCATCTAAAACTCAATATGTTAATGGTATGGCAAATGTAAATTCCTGTGAGATGAGCCTTAACCATAGATTATAATCCGGTAAGAGAAAAGTTAATGATAAAAAAGGTCGGAGTAGTAGATAAACCGGAAGCGATTATAAGATATAAAAAGATTCAGCATTTGTTGACATATTGAAGTAAATACCACAGTAATTCAAGATCAGAAAATGTGTAAAGAAACATTCATTGATAAGTAAATTTAACAGTGACGAGAAAGCTGATAAATACCAAAATTGGATTACCTGATTATATAAAATAACGAACGATCAGAATTGATCAAAATCGATTCATATGATTTCATTTTTATAAATTTTATAAAATCTGAATATCATATGAAATGCTCAAAGAACTTACAGGAATAAGAATTACTTAATTCCTCCGATATAAAAATAAAAATTATAAAATAAAAATTACAATTGAATATTCCGAGACAGCCATTTAAAAGATGGCTGTCTCCTTTTTTTCTGTTACCAGCTCCCAATTTGTGAATTTTTTGTAATATTTTTTTAACATTTCTGAAAAATATCAGCCGTAATTTTTGACATTGACAACGCTCTATGATACACTTAGTAAGTAAAATTATAAGACTTTTGTTTTCCGTTTCTGGTACAAAAGTCAGACTTACTGAGGAAAAGTAAAATAATTAATAATAATCATATGAGGTGAGAAACGTTGGATAAATATGAATATCGCGCAAAGACAGAGCAGATGCTTGCGTATGCCGAACAGAAGTCTTACCAGAAAGCGATGTCGATTGCAGATACGATCGACTGGCGTAAAGTAAAAAATACCGCCATGCTCTCTACCGTAAGCGAAATCTATGAAAATGCGGGGGAACTTGGTAAAGCACGTGATACCTTATTTATTGCGTATGATAAAGCACCTTCCAGCAGAAAGGTTGTATACCGCCTGGGAATTATTTCTCTGAAGCTGGGACATTTCGATGAAGCAGCTGATTGCTACGAAGAATTTGTCAAGCTTGCTCCGAAAGATCCAAACCAGTACATTCTCCGGTATAAGATCTTAAAAGCACAGAAAGCGCCAGTCAAAGAACAGATTGAAGCTCTTGAAGATTTCAAGCATTCTGAATACGTTGAAAAATGGGCATATGAACTTGCCAGATTATACGCTGAAGCCGGTATGACTTCCGAATGTCTTGATGAATGTGATGATCTGATTCTCTGGTTCAGCGAAGGTACTTATGTATACCAGGCAATGGAACTTAAAATGAAATACAAACCGCTGACTCCACTTCAGCAGGAAAAATACGATCATCGAAATGATGGTATCGGCCGTAAGGATTCTTCCAAGAGAAAACCTTCCTTCCGAAAATCCAAAGAACGTCCGGCACCGAATCCACGAATTGCAGATAAGGTCCGCAAAGATGTACATGTCACAGACAGTATTGATCTTCCGGATCTTCCAGAGCCAATGGCCCGGACACATGCTTCCGAACCAGAAGCTGAGTCACAGCCAAAAACCCGGATTCGAAGCACTTCCGATATTTCCACAACCATTTCCGGTGCTTCCCTTTCAGATGCCCTGAAAGCCGGTGTTGCCGTTGCAAGTGGTGCAGTTGCTCCTGAATCTGCTTCAGACGATTCACAGATGACCGGTAAGATGAAGATTGAAGAAATTCTTGCCAACTGGGAAGCAACCCAGCGTGAAAATGCAAAGATTCTTGAAAAGAGCCAGGAGGAAGCTGAGAAAGAAAAAGCCCTGCGCGAGAAGAAGAAAGAAGAAGAAGAGGAAGTTCTTGGAGCTACAAAACCAATCCTTTCTGATGATATCCGCAAACTGATGGAACAGCTTGAAAATGGTGAAGAGCCTGAAATCACCGATGAAGATGCTGAAGATTTCGTTGATGATGAAGAGGATGAAGCGACTGAAAGCCCGGAAGATTCATCCAAAGAAGCTTCAGACACTGACGAGGAAGAGCCGGAAGAAAATGATTTTGAAGAAATCGTTGACTCCGAAGAAGATGATGAATCGGATGCGGTTTACGATGAAGAAGCTGAATACGAGGATGAGGATGATTCCGAGTATGATGACGACGAGGAATACGAGGATGAGGATGATTCCGAGTATGATGACGACGAGGAATACGAAGATGAAGATGATTCCGAGTATGACGACGACGAGGAATACGAGGATGAAGATGATTCTGAGTATGACGACGACGAGGAATACGAGGATGAAGACGAAGATGACTACCAGATCGATGATGAATTAGATGAAGATCATAAAGAGGATTTTGATTTTGAAAAAGAATCTGCTCTCGATATCGATGATCATGATTCTGACGAAGATGATGGTGATTTTGCAGACCTTGATTCCTTTGAAGATGAAGAAGAATTAGATAGCAGTGATGATTATCTTGATCTTGAATTTGACGAGAAACCGGCTCCTGAGCCAAAGAAAGAAACTTCAAAATCAGCGCCAACTCCTGATATTGACGAAGTTCTTGAAATTGAAGAGCCATCAGAAGATGAGATCACCGAACGCATGGGTAAATTCGATACCGGATTCGTTGTACAGGGCCGTTACGATCTGAGTGCAACGAGTGAGATCGGACTGAAGCTTGGACTTACTGAAGAGCAGAAGCAGCTGTTCTCTTACTTCGTACCGATCCGTGGTGTCAGTGAACAGCTTGTTGAAATCCTTGATAACGATAAACGTTGCCGTAACCGTTATGGAACTTCCCGCACAGGCAACATCCTGATCCTTGGCCGCAAGGGAAGCGGAAAAACAGTCCTCGCAGTTGATATTGTAAAAGCAATCCAGAAGCAGCGCAGACTCAAACAGGGTAAAGTTGCAATCGTAACCGGTGATTCTCTGAACAAAAAGGACATCGGAAGTATCATCGATAAGCTGAACGGTGGCGCACTGATCATCGAAAAAGCTTCCAAGATGAATGACAGAACCATCCGTGAACTGAATGACATGATGGATGAACAGACCGGCGAACTTCTCTTCCTTCTGGAAGACCAGAAGAAACCGCTGGAAAGAATGTTTGCATCCCATCGCGAATTCAAACGTAAATTTACTTCCAGACTGGAGCTTCCGGTATTCATCAATGATGAACTGGTTACATTCGGTCAGACCTATGCTAAGGAAAACGGATACCGTATCGATGAAATGGGAATCCTTGCATTATACAGCCGGATCGATATGATGCAGAGAGAAGATCATGCGGTTACTGTTGCAGAAGTAAAAGAGATCATGGATGAAGCAATTTCACATTCCCAGAAAGCAAATGTAAAACATCTTGTGAAACGGGTATTTGGAAGAAGCACTGATAATTCAGACCACATCATCCTAAAAGAAGATGATTTTAAATCATAAGATTTCTACAAAGAACGCGCTTCCGGCGCGTTCTTTTGTATATGCAGACCAAACCGATAACTATAAACAAAGAGTTTTAGACATCTTACATAAGAAGTGTATAAGTTGTCCAAAACTCTTTCTTTTTATCGCTATTTCTAGTATAATATTCCTAAATATCTTTGATAGAAGGTGAATGGGATGGCAGTAAAAAAAACAACAGCACAACAGACCAACACGACCCACAAGACGGCCGTAAAAAAATCTACTGTAAAAAAACCGGCAGCTGCTAAAACTGCTGCTAAAAAGTCTACAGCTAAAAAGCCTGTAAAAACTGTAACAAAAGATAAACCCGCTGATTACAGAATCGGCGAATTAGATCAATATTTATTCGGACAGGGAACCCATTATGAAATCTATAAAAAAATGGGTGCACATTTTGTAAAAGATGGCAAAAAATCCGGCGTATATTTCGCAGTATGGGCTCCACATGCCAGATCAGTTTCCGTAATCGGTGAATTCAACGGCTGGAGTGAAGATGCAAACGTTATGAAGCGTCAGGAACCGCTTGGAATCTATACCGCATTTGTTCCGGAAGCACAGCTCGGACAGCTTTACAAGTACTGTATCGAGACACAGACCGGAGATAAGCTTTACAAAGCTGATCCATTTGCGAACAGTGCAGAATTGAGACCGGGAACTGCCTCAAGGATTGCTGATATCTCCCATTTAAAATGGAGTGACAGTGTCTGGATGAAGCACCGGGCAGAATGGGATTTCCATTCCTCACCGATTTCCATTTATGAAGCACATATCGGTTCCTGGATGCGCCATCCGGGACGTGAAGATGAGGGGTTCTACAGCTACCGTGAATTTGCGCATGCAGCTACAGACTACATAAAAAAGATGGGGTATACTCATATCGAATTGATGGGAATTTCAGAATACCCATTTGACGGCTCCTGGGGATATCAGGTGACCGGATATTATGCTCCGACCTCCCGTTATGGTACGCCGGAAGATTTCGCATATATGATCAATTATTTCCATAAGAATAATATTGGCGTAATCCTTGACTGGGTACCGGCACATTTTCCACGCGATGCACACGGACTCGCTGATTTTGACGGCACAGCAACCTTTGAATATGCAGATCCTAAGAAAGGTGAACATCCGGACTGGGGAACCAAGATCTTCGATTATGGTAAAGCAGAAGTTAAGAACTTCCTGATCGCCAACGCACTGTTCTGGATCGAACATTATCACATCGATGGTCTCCGCGTAGATGCTGTTGCTTCCATGCTGTATCTTGATTACGGTAAAGAAGACGGTCAGTGGATCGCCAACAAATACGGCAGCAATGAGAATCTGGAAGCAATCGAATTTTTCAAGCATCTGAATTCCGTTACTACCGGACGTAACCCTGGCGCACTGATGATCGCAGAAGAATCCACTGCATGGCCAAAAGTAACGGGCAAACCGGAAGATGATGGTCTTGGATTCAGCCTGAAGTGGAACATGGGATGGATGCATGACTTTACCGAATACATGAAGCTGGATCCATATTTCCGCAAAGGCGACCACTACGGTATGACATTTGCCTTAACCTATGCATACAGCGAGAATTATATTCTTGTATTATCACATGATGAAGTGGTACATCTAAAATGTTCTATGCTCAATAAGATGCCTGGTCTTGGATTTGAGAAATTCGCCAACCTGAAAGTCGGATATGCTTTCATGATGGGACATCCTGGCAAGAAGCTTCTTTTCATGGGACAGGATTTCGGACAGCTCCGTGAATGGAGCGAGGCCAGAGAACTTGACTGGTATCTCCTGGCAGAGCCGGAGCATCAGGCACTCCAGAATTTCTACCGTGACCTGCTGCATCTTTACACACACAACAAAGCCATGTATGAACAGGATACCTGCATGGAAGGCTTTGAGTGGGTCAATGCAGATGACAGCTCACGAAGTATTTACAGCTTCATCCGTCATTCAAAGGGAGCAAAAAAGAACCTTTTATTCGTATGTAACTTCACACCGATCGAACGACCGGAGTACCGTGTCGGCGTACCACGCGGCAAACAGTACCGCCTGGTACTGAACAGTGATGAATTGCAGTATGGCGGAAGTGGAAAAGCCCGCCCGGCAGTATATAAAGCAAAGAAACAGGAATGTGATGGAAGACCATATTCATTTGGTTACGATCTTCCGCCATACGGTGTTGCTGTATTCGAATTTTAACATAGCAAGTCAATGCAATCTGCGCAAAATATTCATCATACGAATAATTGATTCCACCAATTATTTTCTTAACATTTCCCGGATTCGTTCTTCCAGAGTTTCTTCTGGAAGAACTCCGGTTGTATATCCACAGATTTTTCCATCTCTGTACACCACAAACGTCGGTACGATCTCAATGCCTATATACTCTGCAATCTCTTTCGATATATCAATATCAATCTTATAAAAAATCCATTTTCCCTGATACCGGCTGGCAATCCTTTCCACAACAGGATACATCATTCCGCACTTTGGACACCATGATGCGTAAAACTCCACAATTACCGGCATCCTCTGCTTTCCAACTGTATTTTCATAATCCTTCGTGATCAATGCGATACCCATACACTTTCCTCATTTCTGCCATCTCAGGCTATGTAAAAAGGACTGGATTAGTGGCATCCACATTTCGGGTTTAAGATTTTATAGACTTCCTGAAAAGAATTTCTGAAACAGATCAGCTTTTTATTAAATCTTGGATTCTTATAGCAAAACCCCCGCATACAATTCTGAAAATGATGCTTTTTCCGCATATCTGTTCCTTCCTGATTTCCTCTTTCTACAATATATGCAAAAAGACAGCCGATGTGCGGATTGCTCCGTATCTGCTGTCTCTTATATTGCCAGGGATCATCTTACGCACTCAGCGCCTTTATGATCTGCCTGTTGCATTTTATTCAATTGTCTTACTGGCGCATTGCGATCAGTTTATGGATCGGATGTCCCTGCCCGGAAAATTTCTCCTCGTACTCAGTCATAACATTCCCTCTGCTGAGTGTCGGATCATTGTGAAGATCATAGGTCTTCGCCAGAAGTACCCAGCCTGCCAACTCCACCTGCTCCAGTGAAAAATCAAACAGCTCTCTGTTGTCTGTCTTAAATTCAACGACTCCGTCAAAGGCAAGGATCTTGTCATACCGCTCAAAAAACTGCTTGGAAGTAAGTCTGCGCTTTGCATGACGTGCTTTCGGCCACGGATCTGAAAAATTCAGATAAATCTTGTCAATCTCTCCGACAGCAAAAACCTCCGGCAGATTTGTCGCATCCATACAGATAAAACGAATATTGTTGACATCCTTGTATTCCTCGTCATTGTCAAAGCGTTCCAGCGCCCGAAGCAGTACGCTTGAATAACGTTCGATACCGATATAGTTGATGGATGGATTCTCCTTTGCAAGTGTCAGAAGAAACTGTCCTTTTCCCATCCCGATCTCAATATGGATCGGATTCTCCGGATTCTGAAAAGTCTCTTTCCAGGTGCCGCGATATCTGGTCTCATTTTTAATTACAAGGGGATGAGCTGTCAGATAAGCATCTGCTCCTGGTACATTTCTTAACCTCATATATCTTTCTCTTCCTTTAGTGAAAATATGTATAACCTTATTTATTTTATACTATTCTGAAATATTTGAAAACCCAAAAATACATTTTATAAGTTTTGTATAAAATATTCTTATGATATTCTCTTATTTTTTAGTAGAATTTTCTAATTTAAAGTAGTAGAATATGTATGCATTATTAAAAATGTATAAATAATTTTTAAGAAAGGAGTCGGACAATGGATCATATTGTTAAAAAGCTCTCCGAAATCGAACACGCAGCCGAAGCTGTTGTGGAACACGCGGAACTGGAGAAATCAGAACTGGAAGAACGCATTCAAAATGAACGCAATCAATTCGACAAACAACTTGAAGATCACACCCAAAAGGAGCTGAACGATATCCACAAAGGATTAAACCGTCAGATGGATGAGATTCTTGCAAGGCAGAACCGCAAGAACCAGACAGCGATCGAAGAACTTAAAAAAGATTTTGAAGAAAAGCATACGGCATATGCCGAGAAAATTGTCAGACGTATCATAGAGGGATAGCATATGGGAAATTTACTTGCATACAGTGGCATCGTAACAAAAGTACGCGCCATGCAGGCGAAACTGCTCACTGATGAAGATTTCCAGAACATCGCCGCATTTCATACAGTAACCGAAGTTGCTGCTTATCTCAAAGAACATCCCGGATATCGGAATGTCCTTGCAGATATGGACGAAAACCGTCTTCACCGCGGTGAGATTGAGAAGCTTCTTGTGCAGTCACTTTACAGTGATTATACACGCCTGTACCGTTTTTCCGGAATGGATCAGAAAAAATTCCTGGAGCTTTATCTGAAGCGCTACGAGATGAATCTGATCAACTATTGTCTGCGTATTGTATTCAACCACTATCAGAAGCCTTTTGATCTGGATCATAAGAAAATATTCTTCGACAAATATTCGGATCTCTCCATCGATAAACTGATCACTTCGGGGAATATCGGTGAGCTGGTGGAAAATTTAAAGGGCACAGAATACTATGCACCGTTAAAACGTCTGGAAAATGCGGAGAACCCTACCCTTTTTGATTACGATCTGGCACTGAATCTGTACTATTTTACAACCATGTGGAAGAAACGCAAAAAGATTCTGAAGCATAAGGAACTGGAAATTTTCACCAGAGATGCCGGAGCAAAGATCGACCTGCTGAACCTGCAGTGGATCTACCGTGCAAAAAAATATTACAACATGCTTCCGCCGGATATTTCCACACTGCTGATCCCGATACACTACCGGATTCATGTAGATCAGCTGAAGGATCTTGTAGAAGCACCGTCTGTCGATGAATTTTTAAAGCTGGTTACCAGAACGCCTTATCTGCGTCACACCGATACTCAGACACCAGCGTCCATCGAAACGATTTACAAAGACTGCCTGTACCGTCTCTACCTGGCAGACAGAAGAAGTAACCCTTATTCCATCGCAACCGTGAATACCTATCTTTTTCTGAAAGAGGAGGAGCTTGATAAGCTTACAACTGTGCTCGAATGTGTTCGCTACGGACTTCCTGCACGTGAGACATTAACTTATATAGGAGGAACAGCGAAATGATTGTTAAGATGAAGTTCCTGAGCATTACCGGACCACGCGCCGACATCGACCGCATGACAAACCGGTATCTTTCCAAATATGAGATGCAGCTTGAAAATGCACTCACGGAGCTCAAGACAGTAGATAATCTGATGCCATTTCTGGAAATGAACCCTTACCGTGATCCACTCGCAAAAGTGACACAGTTTCTGGGATATATGAAAGACATGCCTGCAGAGCCATCCTTTGATCAGAGCGAAGACGAGATCCTTGAGATGATTCGTTCTATCAATCATGACTACATGGATCTGCAGCAGCAAAAAGAAGAACTGAAAAAAAAGAGAGAGAATATCCAGGCACGTATGAAAGTCCTGGAACCTTTTACTTCTCTGGATTTTGACCTGCATGAGATCATGCAGTACAAATACATCCGCACAAGATTTGGAAAAATCAATGTGGATTATTATCACCGGCTGGAAAAAGCGCTTCTTGAAGACATTGATGCATTATTTCTGGAAGGCTCCAGAGATGCCTCTTATGTCTATGGCGTTTATTTTGTATCGGATGCTGATGCAGGAAAGGTCGATTCGATCATGCGGTCTCTCCACTTTGAAAAAGTCGATCTGCTGGAAGACTTTGGCGGAACCCCGCTGGAAGCTTACCGGAGCCTGGATAAAGAAGTCCAGAATCTGACCGATGAAATCCAGGCAGTGAAGGATAAACGTCAGGAGATGTTCCGCAAGAACGCTTCCAGACTACTCGGTGCAAGAATTCAGCTGGAACGTTTTTCCGATAACTTTGATATCCGGAAATTTGCGGCACGAACCGAGACAGACGAGCAGGAAGAATACTACATCCTCTGCGGCTGGATGTCCGAAGAAGATGCAAATGCATTTATCAAAGAGGCACAGGGAGATGACAAGGTTTATATCGTAGTAGAAGAGGACCGGGAACAGTATTTTGGAGAACCTCCTACCAAGCTTGAGAATCCAAAGCTTTTCAAACCATTTGAAATGTTCATCAAGATGTACGGACTTCCCAAGAGCGGTGAGATGGATCCGACCATTTTTGTAGGTATCATGTACAGCTTTATCTTCGGTGCCATGTTCGGGGATGTCGGTCAGGGGCTGCTACTCTTTATCGGCGGTGCGATCCTGTATTTCACAAAGAAAATGAACCTTGCCGGAATCGTATCACTTGCCGGAATCTTCTCCACCTTCTTTGGATTTATGTTTGGAAGTGTGTTTGGATTTGAAGACATTATAGAAGCCAAATGGATCCGACCGATCAATCATATGACCACCTTACCGTTTATCGGAAAGCTGAATACCGTATTTATCGTATCGATTGCTTTTGGTATGGGAATTATCCTGATTTCTATGATCTTCCATATTATCAACGGCATCCGTGCCAAAGATACCGAAACAACCTGGTTTGATGCAAACGGCGTGGCAGGGCTGATATTCTACGGGGCAGCAGTTACCTGCATCGTTCTTTTCATGACAGGTCACTCTCTGCCGGGTGGAATCGTTCTTGCAGTGATGTTCGGAGTACCGCTTCTTCTGATCGCACTGAAAGAGCCGCTGACGAACAAGATCAAAAAGAAAACCGAAAAAATGGAACAAAGCAAAGCAATGTTTGTCACCCAGGCATTCTTTGAATTATTTGAAACCCTGCTCAGCTATTTTTCAAATACGCTTTCCTTTATCCGTATCGGTGCATTCGCAGTCAGCCACGCTTCCATCATGGAGGTTGTACTGATGCTTGCCGGTGCCGAAAGCGGGCATATTAACTGGGTAGTGATCGTACTCGGCAACCTGTTTGTATGTGGATTCGAAGGACTGATCGTTGGAATCCAGGTTCTGAGACTTGTCTATTACGAGATGTTCAGCCGCTTCTACAAAGGCAGTGGCCGCGAATTTAAACCTTATACAGGTACTGCAAAAAATTAGTTTTTCATTTTAGGAGGAAATTATCATGACTTTAGCAACTAAACTCATTCTCATTGCCGCACTGGTTTTAAGCATTTTCATTCCATTCGGATATTACCTGCTCGGAGAAAAAAATAAAGGACGTTATAAATGTGCACTTGCCTTCAATGTTCTTTCTTACTTTGGAACCTTCCTTGTAGCAGGGATCATGCTCTTTGGAAGTGTACCGGTACATGCAGCAGACGCCGCAGCCTCAGGCGCAGGCCTTGCAACCGGTCTTGGTTACATTGCAGCAGCTCTTGTTACCGGTCTTTCCTGCATCGGTGGCGGTATTGCCGTAGCAAGTGCAGCAAGCGCAGCCCTTGGAGCTATCAGCGAGGATTCCAGCGTCCTTGGTAAATCCCTTATCTTCGTAGGTCTTGCAGAAGGTGTATGCCTGTACGGTCTTATCATCTCCTTCATGATCATCAGCAGACTGTAATCATGAAGATGTATCTGATCAGTGACAACGTGGATACTTATACCGGAATGCGGCTTGCCGGCGTGGACGGTGTCGTAGTTCATGAAAAACAGGAACTGCGTGATGCGCTGGAAACTGCCATGAACGACAAGTCGATCGGTATCGTTCTTCTGACGGAACGCTTTGGAAGAGAATTTCCGGATCTCATTGATGAGATCAAGTTAAAAAGAAAGCTGCCTCTTCTGATCGAAATTCCGGACAGACACGGAACAGGACGTAAAAAGGATTTCATTACCTCATACGTCAATGAAGCGATTGGACTGAAACTTTAACTAGAAAGGCATAGAAGGTGAAACAATGACGCTTGAAGAGAAAATAGCGCATTTACAGGAAACGGTCATGACTGAAGCCCGTTCTGAAGGAAATGCGATCATTGACAATCACAAAAAAGCGCTTGAATCTTTATTTGAAAAGCATAAAAAAGAAGCGACCGCACAGTCTGAGGTCCGTATCAAATCCGAGACCTTAAGAGCCAGAAGGCAGGTAAATCAAGCTGCGGCAAAAGCCGAAACCGAACTGAAACGTGCTCTTGGCAAAACACAAAATGAATTAAAAGTCAGGCTGTTTGATGAAGTAAAGGAGCTTCTTTCTGACTTTACAAAAACAGACGAATATCTGGACTATCTCTGCAGCAAAATCCGCGAAGCCGCACGCTTTGCAGATGGCGAGGAGATGACCATTTATATTTCTCCTTCTGATAAGGAGAAACAGACAGAACTGGAAAAACGTACCGGCATGACGATCACCATCAGTGAATATGATTTTATGGGCGGTATGCGTGCTGTAATCCGAGGCCGTAATATTCTGATCGATCACAGCTTCCAGGCTGCAGTCGATTATGAATATCATCAGTTCAGTTTTGCAGCAGGAGGTGCAGGAATTGAATAAGACAGCAACTATTTATGGAATAAACGGTCCGGTCATCTATCTGAAGGGTGACACCGGATTCATGATGTCGGAAATGGTCTATGTGGGAAAGGAAAAGCTGGTTGGCGAAGTCATTTCCCTGGACAAAGACATCACGACTGTTCAGGTCTATGAAGAGACTTCCGGGCTGAAACCGGGAGAAATCGTAGAGGCTTCCGGAAGTCCGGTATCTGTAACTCTGGCACCCGGAATCCTGAACAATATTTTTGACGGAATCGAACGCCCGCTTGAGCAGATCGCAAATGTGGGCGGCGGTGCATTTATCACCCGCGGCGTCAGCGTTGATTCGCTTGACCGCGACAAATTATGGGATACCCACATCACTGTGGCCAAAGGAGATTACCTTCATGGCGGAGATATTATAGCGGAGGTTCCGGAGACCAGTGCGATCGTACACAAATGTATGGTTCCGCCGGATGTGGAAGGTGAAGTAATCTGCTGCGCGTCGGACGGAGAATACCGGATTGAAGATACACTTGTCACTCTGCGGCTTTCCGACGGAACAGAAAAACAGCTCAACATGATACAGCACTGGCCAATCCGTAAGGCGCGCCCGACAAGCTACCGTTTCCCGGCAAGTGTCCCTCTGATCACCGGACAGCGGATCCTGGATACCATGTTCCCGATCGCAAAGGGTGGAACTGCCGCAATCCCAGGCGGATTCGGTACCGGAAAAACCATGACCCAGCACCAGATCGCCAAATGGTCTGATGCCGATATTATCATCTATATCGGCTGCGGCGAGCGTGGAAATGAAATGACACAGGTGCTGGAAGAGTTTTCAGAGCTTGTGGACCCAAAGAGCGGCAATCCGCTGATGGACAGAACCACTCTGATCGCCAATACCTCCAACATGCCGGTAGCTGCCCGTGAAGCAAGTATTTATACCGGACTTACCCTGGCTGAATATTACCGTGACATGGGCTATGACGTAGCGATCATGGCCGACTCTACTTCCCGCTGGGCGGAAGCCTTACGTGAGCTTTCCGGCCGTCTGGAAGAGATGCCGGCAGAAGAAGGTTTCCCGGCTTACCTTGCCAGCCGTCTGTCTGCTTTCTACGAGCGCGCAGGCATGATGCATAACTTAAATGGCAGTGACGGATCCGTGACCATTATCGGCGCCGTATCGCCTCAGGGAGGCGATTTTTCCGAGCCGGTCACCCAGAACACCAAACGTTTCGTCCGCTGCTTCTGGGGCCTGGACAAGAGCCTTGCCTACGCAAGACATTTTCCGGCGATTCACTGGCTGACCAGCTACAGCGAGTATCTGACCGATCTCGCCGCCTGGTACCACGACAATGTATCACCCAAATTCGTTGACTACCGCAACCGCATCATGGCACTTCTGAACCAGGAGAGCAGCCTGATGGAAATCGTAAAGCTGATCGGAAGTGATGTACTTCCGGACGATCAGAAACTGGTTCTGGAAATTGCAAGAGTCATCCGTCTCGGATTTTTGCAGCAGAATGCATTCCACAAGGATGATACCTGTGTCTCTCTGCAGAAACAGTACAAAATGATGGAAATCATTTTATATTTATACAAACGCTGCCGCGAACTGGTAACCATGAATATGCCAATGTCTGTCCTCAAGGAGGAAAATATTTTTGAACGTGTCATTTCGATCAAATACGATGTTCCAAATGACAATCTTCAGCTTCTTGACCAGTATCTGGCAGACATTGATGCTTTCCATGACCGCATCATGGAAAAGAACGCGTAAGGAGGGAAAATAAAATGGCAATTGAATATTTAGGCCTCAGCAGCATTAACGGCCCTCTGATCGCGCTGGAAGGCGTTCAGGATGCTTTTTATGATGAAATCGTAGATTTTGTCGTAAACGGCAAAGAACACAAAATGGGACGTATTGTGGAGGTCTACAAGGACAAAGCAATCATCCAGGTATTTGAAGGCACGGAAAATATGTCTCTTAACAATACCCACACCAGACTTACCGGACATCCGATGGAAATCGGTCTGTCCGAAGAAATGCTTGGAAGAACCTTTAACGGAATCGGCGAACCGATCGACGACCTTGGACCGATCACGGTTGAAGAGGTGCGCGATGTCAACGGACTTCCGTTAAATCCGGTCAGACGTGAATACCCTCGTAACTATATCCGCACCGGAATTTCTGCAATTGACGGACTGACCACACTGATCCGTGGACAGAAGCTGCCGATCTTTTCCGGCAACGGTCTTCCGCACGACCAGCTTGCCGCACAGATCGTAAAGCAGGCTTCTCTTGGCGGCAGCACGAATGAGGATTTCGCCATCGTATTCGCCGCAATGGGTGTCAAGCATGACGTAGCTGATTTCTTCCGCAGAACCTTTGAGGAAAGCGGTGTTGCAAACCATGTGGCAATGTTCCTGAACCTTGCCAACGATCCTGTCGTCGAGCGTCTGATCACCCCGAAGGTTGCGCTGACCGCCGCTGAATACCTTGCATTTGAAAAAAATATGCACATTCTGGTCATTCTTACCGATATGACTTCCTTTGCAGAAGCCATGCGTGAGGTTTCTTCTTCCAAAGGAGAAATCCCAAGCCGTAAAGGATATCCGGGATATCTGTACAGTGAACTTGCCACCTTATATGAACGTGCAGGAATCGTAGAAGGAGTAAATGGTTCTGTCACACAGCTCCCGATCCTGACCATGCCAAATGATGACATTACCCACCCGATCCCTGACCTGACCGGTTATATCACCGAAGGACAGATCGTACTTGACCGGAATCTTCACGGACAGGCAATCTACCCGCCGATCAGCGTTCTTCCGTCCCTGTCCCGTCTGATGAAAGACGGTATCGGAAAAGGATATACCCGGGAAGACCACCAGGACCTGGCAAACCAGCTTTTCTCTGCATATGCTAAAGTAGGAGAGGCTCGGAATCTTGCTTCCGTTATCGGAGAAGATGAGCTTTCTCCGATTGACAAGAAATACCTGGAATTCGGAAAGGCATTTGAGGAGCGTTATATCGGCCAGGGACCGAATGAAAACCGTACCATCGAGGAAACCCTGGATCTTGGCTGGGAACTGCTTAGAATCCTTCCAAAAGAAGAACTTGACCGTGTCGATACCAAGATTCTTGACGTATACTACAAAGGCTAAGGAGGGAAGTCTATGGATCCACGTTCATTTCCCACCAAGGGAAATCTGATACTTGCGAAAAATTCACTGACACTTGCCAGACAGGGATATGAGCTGATGGACAAGAAGCGGAACATTCTGATCCGCGAGCTGATGGGCTTAATCGACGAAGCAAAAGATATTCAGGAAGAAATCGATAAAACCTTCACCTATGCCTATCAGTGCCTTCAGAGGGCGAATATCGAGCACGGGATCAGTACAGTAGAAGAACTTGCCTATACAGTTCCGATCGAGGATTCTATCCGCATCCAGACGCGAAGCATTATGGGAACAGAAATCCCGAAAGTGAAGTACGAAAAAGAAAATACCAGACCAACCTATGCATTCAGTACTTCCAGAGAATCCATCGATATCGCCCGTGATGCATTCTGCCGTGTTAAAGAGCTGACACTCAAGCTTTCTGAGGTAGAAAATGCAGCGTACCGGCTGGCTTCAAGTATCAAAAAGACACAGAAAAGGGCAAATGCCCTGAAAAATATTACGATTCCGATGTATGACAATCTCGTATATACGATTACAAATGCACTGGAAGAGAAGGAACGGGAAGAATTTACCCGACTGAAAGTGATCAAACGAATGAAAAACAAATAATATTTCTGAAAAAATCATAAAATATAGAAAATATATTGACACTACACCCGTTTTGTTATATAACTTATAGAACAAATAAGATTACAAAAGCAATAGATTTTACAAATCAGGGGGTGAGCATATGACTTTTTGGAAAGTATCCGACACCAGAATGAACTGCCTTATCACAGAAGCAGAGATTGCCGCACTTGGCTACTCACTGGAAGATCTGACACAGGACAGGGAGCGTACCGAAGAATTTTTGAATCTTCTTCTCAAGAAAGGGAAAGAAGTCCTTGGGCTTAACACAGACAATGGAATCCAGGGATTTTACGGTGCATTTCTTCCTGACCGGAGCCTGATGCTGTCGATCTCCTGCCAGGCTGAGAATTCTCTGGAATCCATCCAAAAAGATGGTTCTGAAGCTTCCGGTATGCTGATTGAGCCTGACAGCAGTGAGAAAGAGACCGTTCGCTGGCAGATTCTCTTTCCAAGTCTGGATAATGCAATCGACTTCTGCAAGATCCTTGGATACGGCCAGGCATCAGAAAGCCGTCTGTATAAAGATGACGGTGTCTACTACCTAATGGTAGACTTCCCGAATACAGAAGACGGCAATAAAAAGGCTCAGCGCATCGTATCCGCCGGTGAATTCGGTGGCATGGTCGAAAAAGATGCAATTTCTGAAGCTTATCTGAATGAACATGAAAAATGCCTCCTGAACAAGGATGCAATCAATATTTTATGCAAGATGTAGTAGAAGGGGACTAAAATAGTCCCCTTTTTAGTACACGAAATAGATTTTCCTTTATTTTTCCACATATCCAGTAACTTTCCACAAATGAAATAAACGATTACTTTTACATATGTCTTCATCTGTTACATATGTCTCCATCTGTAGAAACAGATTCTAAAAAAAGAGCACCGTCCCCGATGCTAATTCATCAAAAACAGTGCTGATACTGCGCCTTCAGGGATTCGAACCCTGGACAAATAGATTAAGAGTCTACTGCTCTACCAACTGAGCTAAAAGCGCATACATTATTCGGTTTTCCGTAACGCAAGATTTATTATATAAGACAGCTATAAAAAATGCAAGCTTTTTTTTCATAAATTTTAAAATTTTTTTAAATAGATTTTTTTGCTGACAAAGAATGTGCCAAGGCACATATTAAAAAGATCATGTGTACCGTCCGAAATTCGAACACATGATCTTTTTTGTGTACCTTTTAGGGTGATTTTTTCTTATCCTACATAAATTTACTGATATATCCCTGTACAAAGATAAATAATACAATCAGCGGCAGGATATAGCTTACATAAAATTTCGCCCATTTCGGGAATTTCAATCCTTCTCCGGTATCCGCTTCTTTCAGGAAGTTCTTCCATCCCCATCCATAACGGCTTGTACAGAACAGAAGATAGATCAGACTTCCAAGTGGAAGCAGGTTGTTACTTACCAGGAAATCTTCCAGATCCAGTACTCCGGAACCTTTTCCGAACGGCATAAATCCACTCCATACATTAAATCCGAGAACACAAGGCATGGAAAGTACCGCCACAACCACGATATTGACGATTACAGCCTTTTTCCGGCTGCATCCGGTCAAATCAATGGCAAAGGATAAAATGTTCTCAAAAACGGCGATTACGGTCGATGCCGCAGCAAAAATCATAAATAAGAAGAATAAGGCTCCCCAGATTCTTCCGCCTGCCATGGAATTAAATACATTCGGAAGTGTGATAAAGATCAGACTCGGACCTTCTCCCGGATCCACCCCATATGCGAAGCATGACGGGAAAATGATCAGACCCGCGATCAAAGCAACAAAGGTATCCAGAAGTGTTACCAGGACTGCTTCTCCTGTAAGACTGCGGGATTTGTCGATATAGCTTCCGAAAATAGCAATTGCGCCGATTCCAAGGCTTAATGTGAAGAAAGCCTGTCCCATAGCGGCAAAAATCGTGTCAAATAAGCCATATTCCACGATTTTGTGGAAATCCGGTGCCAGGTAGAAGCGAAGCCCCTCAGAAGCCCCATCAAGCGTTACAGAACGTGCTGCAAGGATCACCATCAATGCAAGCAGAAGCAGCATCATAACCTTTGTGATCTTTTCCACTCCATTTTGAAGTCCCATCCCACAAATTGCAAAACATCCAACAACAACAATGATCATAAAGAAAGTCATTGCTCCAGGTTTTGCAAGCATATCGGAAAAAACACCTGCAACAGCTGCAGTATCCTTTCCCTCAAATTCACCAGTCATCATCTTGATGAAATACTGGACCATCCAGCCTGCAATTGTTGTGTAGAACATCATCAGCAGATAGTTTCCGGCCATAGCTCCATACTTATACCAATGCCATTTCGTTCCTTTTGGCTCCAGACGGTCAAAGGAAAGCGCCGCACTTACTTTACTGGCTCTTCCGACAGAAAATTCCATTACCATGATCGGAAGTCCAAGAATCAGTAAAAATGCAAGGTAAATAAGAACAAATGCTGCTCCACCATATTTTCCTACAATATAAGGAAAACGCCAGACATTACCAAGACCGATCGCACATCCTGCAGAAATAAGGATGAATCCGAGTCTTGAAGAAAATTTTTCTCGTTGCATAAAAAATCCTCTCATTCTATTAAATTGTGGATAACTTGCCAAAATGATACTTATCCCCATTTTTCGACAAGTTTGTGGATAACTTTTTTCCAGAATATCCACAGAGGAATTATACTGAATTACTGGGAAATTGTCTATGATTGTTTATATTTTCATTGGCGAAACCACCTGATAATTTTAATTTTCCCCTTTTTAGTACACAAAATCGCCAGATGTGTACCTTTTGGGGTAAAAATTTGCATGTATATATATATTAAAGATAACAACAGCTTATTAAAATTCCTTTGTTTATATTAGGAGGGCTGAAAAAGCCCGTGGTTGACGCATTTCGGGGAATATTTTGTGTACGGAAACGGGGGAGGTTGTTTACTTCAGAGGGCAAAGAGGTGTACATATATGGGGGTTGTTGTTTACTTTGCGGGGTTACGCAGTGTACTTGAAGGGTTGGCAATTTTACCTTTTCTGTACACAAGTGTCGAAAAAATTAAAAAAAAGGCTTTACAAGAGGTGGGTTCTTGTATATAATCAACCTAGACGTACCGTTTTGGTACACAATTTTTATCAAAAAAGGTACCTTAATGGTACACGAAAAGAACAATACACACCTTAAACGTACACAAAACGTAAAAAAAGACAGAAACCCCATTTTATGGGGTACTTTTTAGGGGAGGGTGTTCCTTTTTGGTACACAAATCCCCAATATAAAGGGGTTGGTTACCCCGAATGGTACACAATAAGGGATTATATGAGGTGTAGAGGGGATTTTAATACACCTCAAAAGTACACAATAATACAGAAGAAAACAATTAAGGGGTATGAGCGATGAAGGAAACACAGAAAAAACCAAAAGAGAAACAACTGCTGGATCGTGATACGGTCTCCCGGTCCAATGTGCTGATCGAAAGTAAATCCAGTACATCATTATTTGAAAGAAAGCTTCTTAATATTGCAATCGCAAAAGCATATGTAGAAGACGGTGAGCTGATCGCAAAGGTTTCCACCAAGGATGTTAAGAATTATCTTCATATAACAGGAAACTCCATCTATTCCCGTCTGAAAGAAGTATCAAAAGAGACATTGGGACATGTAGTAAGTATCGAGGACGACGAAAAAGAGAACTTCATCATGTTCAATGTAGTGAATAAATGTGAATATAGAGATGGCGTGTTTACAACCAGATTTACTAAAGAGATGAAACCTCATATCTATAACCTGAAAAAAGACTATACCCGTATGAGTCTTGATGTATTGTGCTCTTTTAAATCCCTGTTCACAACCCGTGTTTACGAAATCCTGAGAACCCAGTATTATCGTTTTGACAGGGAACAGTGTGACCAACTGATCGTACCGAGACCGCCGAAGAATCCATACACGATCGCAGAGCTTAAATTTACACTGAATGTAGTGGATGCAAATGCATCTAAAGCAGTAAAACGTCTTGTTGAGCAGGGACGTTTTGAAGAAGCGCTTGCAGAGATTAAGGATGCACCGTTTGAAGATTGGCGTAATTTCCGTAGAAAAGTACTTGAAGTTGCGAAAAAAGAGCTGGAAGAATCCGAGTATTCCGAGATCTGCTTTGATTATGAGCCGGTTAAGAGCGGGAAGGGCGGAAAGGTTACAGGAATCCGTTTCTTTGTAAAGAAGAATCCGAAGTGTATCCATCATTCAGATCTTCAGCGTATGCCATCCGGAGAAGAAGAGGGCGAAGAGATTGCGCCAAATGTACTGGCTGCAAAGAAAACTCCGGTTAATGAAAAACTGATTTTAGAAGTTGCCGATATTTTTGGAAATGAACCGATCACGATTCAGGAGATTAAGGTGCTGCTTCAGGTATCCGATAACCAGCCGGATGTGATCCGGAAAGCTTTTAAGCTGTCACAGGAGCAGGCATACATCAATAATCTGGTCGGATGGCTCAGAAAATGTATCGAAGAAAAGTGGTATGAGAACGAAAAAGTATCCAAGTTCAAAGGAAAGACGCTGGAAGAAGCGCAGATGACACTGGATCTTTATCAGGAATACATAGAAGAGCGCGAAAAAGTGAAAAAAGAGTAGGGTATTTTCTGCGAAAAGCAGAGTTATTACCTAAATGGTACACAAGTTAAGTGGAAGAATATGTCCCTGGGATGCTGTTTGCAAAGAGGCAGGTAGCATCCCAGGGATTTTGTGTATACGATGAGCCAAGTACAGATTTGTGCTTGCACAAGAATCTGTACTTGGCGAATGTACATCACCTGGCTGTTAAGCGAGATAGTGTACAAAGTATACGAATCGAGTAGGAGTCAGCCTACTCGATTGTCTTATTTTATGATGGAAAATTAAATTATGGAGGAACGGAAAAAAATTATGGAAATAAGAAGATTACTGGATTTTTTAAAGACAGCGGAACAACTGAAATGTAACACCAGACATTCGTATACTTCAAGTGGCAGGTTGGAGAGTGTGGCAGAGCACAGTTGGCGGCTGGCTTTGATGGCAATGCTGGTTGGGGATGAATTTCCGGAGCTGGATATGGATAAGGTGATAAAAATGTGCCTGATCCATGATATGGGTGAGGCGATAACCGGAGATATTCCGGCATTTGAAAAGACGGATAAAGATCGAAAGGTTGAGAATAAAAAGGTGGAGCAGCTGACGGATATACTTCCGGAACCGGTCCGTGCAGAATGGAAGGCATTATTTGAAGAGATGGAAGCGATGGAGACACAGGAGGCGAGGCTTTATAAATCACTGGATAAGCTGGAGGCGCTGATCCAGCATAATGAGGCGGATATCTCGACATGGATTCCGTTGGAGTATGATCTTCAGATGACGTATGGGAATGAAGAATGTAAGTTTACGGAATATATCCAAAGGCTTCGGGATGAAGTGAGGAAAGATTCCAAGCGGAAGATTGAAGAAAGCAAACAGAAAGACTAATAAAAAATTTTCATAATAGTTGCATTGGCAATGTAATACTGCATATTCATGCTGAGCCGGGGCGAATGTCCCGGCTTATTTTCTATATATGATAAGTAAAAATTTAGTTATAAATCGGGGTAACAGGATTCGAACCTGCGACCTCACGGCCCCCAGCCGTGCGCTCTGACCAAGCTGAGCCATACCCCGAAGTGTTATTTCATTATAGTATAAATTGTTTTAAATCTCAATCATTCTTTTGATGTGAGAAAATGCTGTTGACAGGTTTCTGGAAAGAGTTCAAAATAACGATATGCAAATATAAATGAGTAGGATGAGGAACGATTATGGAAAATTTAATTTTCAGTTTGAATGCAACGATTCCGATTTTTTTGATGATGTTACTTGGAATGTTATTCAGAAAACTGGGGTGGATGGATGAAGTCTTTGCAGCAAAGTTGAACAAGTTTGTATTTTTGGTTCCGCTTCCGGTGTTGCTGTTTGAACAGCTGGCGACCGTGGATTTTTCGGAAGTATGGGATATTAAGTTTATTCTTTTTTGTTTTGTGGTAACGGCGATCAGTATTACGATATCAACTTTGATTTCACTGCTGTGGAAAGATCGGAGCATTAAAGGCGAATTTATACAGGCGACTTACCGGAGCAGTGCGGCGCTTCTTGGAATTGCTTTTATCCAGAATATTTACGGAACTGCGGGAATGGCACCGCTTATGATCATCGGCAGTGTGCCGCTTTATAATATTATGGCGGTTGTGGTGCTTTCAGTGTTTAAACCGGGGAATAATTCTTTTGATAAGGCGCTGGTAAAGAAAACGCTGAAGGGGATTGCAACGAATCCGATCATTATTGGAATTGTGGCGGGATTTGTCTGGTCTGCACTTAAGCTTCCGATGCCGACAATTTTACATAAGGTTGTATCCAATGTCGGGGCGACAGCGACGCCGATGGGTCTGATGTCGATGGGAGCGACATTTGAGTTGAGGAAAGCGACATCGAAAATGAAGCCGACAATTGTGGCAGTGTTTATGAAGCTGGTTGGATTTTGTGCGGTTTTTTTGCCGGTAGCAGCAGTTCTTGGATTTAGAAATGAAGAGTTGATTGCGATTCTGGTGATGCTTGGATCTGCTACGACGGTCAGCTGTTTTGTTATGGCAAGGAATATGGGACATGAGGGGACGCTTAGTTCCGGGGTGATTATGATGACGACGTTGTTGAGTGCGTTTACGCTTACGATGTGGCTGGATGTGCTGAGATCGTTTGGGTTGGTGTAAGAAGAATAAAAATAGAAGCAGCCAGTTAAAATGGGAATTGTGGTAGCACACCATTGACTAGTTGCTTCTATTTTTTAAAGATTAAATAAGTCGCTGTGACTGCCGGTTCGAGTAAGAGTGAGGACAAGGACATCATCATCGTAGCGATAAATGAGCAGCCAATCTGGTAAGATGTGGCATTCTCGGTGTCCAACCCAATTGCCGGATAATGGATGATCTTTGTGTTTAGAATCCAGGCTCTCGCCGTTTGCAAGTTTGGTGACGATTTCTTTTAGAAGTTCTAAATTAAGACCGCGTCGTTTTGCAAGTTTGTAATCTTTTTTAAATTGAGTGGTATTTTTGATTTCATATTTTGTCATGAATCAAGATCTGCAAAAAGTTCATTAACATCATGGTATCCTTTGATGTTAGGATCTTTTGCAATCCTTTCTGCCTCAAGCATAGCAGAGACGGTTTCTTTACTTGGAGTTCCTTCTGTAATTTTGAAAGGAATTCCTCTTTCGCGGAGAGACTGGCGGACAAAAATATTGAAAGCTGTGCTGAGATTCATACCGAGTTCTTCGTAAAGAGCTTCGGCTGCAGCTTTGAGATCGCTGTCCATACGAATGCTGATATTACTTGTTGTTGATTTTGCCATAGTAATCACCTCTTTTTATGATATAGATATTATATGGCAAATGCACGAAAATATCAATATATTGCACAAAAAAATACATTATATATGAGCTGCTGTTAGAGGGGCGCGAAGGCGCTGGCGCTGTTCGCTTGAGAGGATGGTGCCAGGGGCGGGGAAGGCGCTGGCGCTGTTCCCCTTGGATGGATGTGTGTTGTAGGTAAAAGGGGTTTGTTGGTCGAATGATTTAGGGGAGGAGCAGTGCACCACAGCTCGTGAACCTGGCGGTTCATTCGCTGTGCGAGCTATCGCTCTATCAAAATAAAAAAACACGCAAATTTTCATGCGAGCATGAAATTTGCGTATTCTTTTATTTTGGCACTGCTCTATCTGAGGACAAAGTACTGTTCATACCACAGTAAGAATGAATATACTGTATAAATTTTTCTATGATAATTTCCAACTTTATTCTTATGATCTTCCAGCCATTTCAGCAGTAATTCCTGATTGAAGAATTCGGATACGAAGTCTTTCTGGAACATTTCTTTTACTTTATTATAGTATTTATCTTCCCGGAGCCATACTCTGAATGGTACGAGGAATCCGAGTTTTTTACGTTTTGCCCAGTCCATTGGGATGTGGGAGAGGGCGGAGGTACGGAAGGCTTTTTTTGTTTCCATGCCGTCTACGCAGTATTTGCTGTCGATGCTGCGGGCGAGTTCCCAGACTTTTTTGTCGAGGTATGGTACACGCAGTTCGAGGGAGTGTGCCATTGTCATCTTATCTGCTTTGAGCAGGATGTCGTGTGGCAGCCACAGATGCATATCGAGGAAGAGCTTTTTATGAAGGTCGTCCTGATCTTTTACCTGGTCGAAGTACGGTTTGGTTACGTCCTGGTAGCGCATCTTGCTCTTATATGCAGGAGAGAGTACTTCATCTGCTTCTTCGTTGTCCATGATGAATGCCTGACCGATGTAGGAATCTTCTACGGAAGTTGCATTTCTCTTGAGGAAGTTAAGTCCTCTCTTGTCTGGCTGGTGTTTTGCCCAGTCTCCGAGTTTTTTACGGATAGATGCCGGTACGATCTTGCGGTACATATCACCGGATTTGCTTGGGATATATGTCTCGTATCCACCGAACATCTCATCTGCGCCTTCTCCACTTAAGACTACTTTTACATCTTTGGCTGCGAGCTGTGACAGATAGTACAGCGGTACAGCGGAAAGGTTGGCATGTGGTTCATCGGAATGATACTGAACCTCCGGCAGAGCATCGAAAAATTCGTCAGAAGAGATTTCTTTCTTTGCATTGCTCATATGAAGGATATCGCACAGATCCTTGGAGAAGGTTGTCTCATCGAATCCACCGACTTCAAATCCTACGGAATAGGTCTTCATCGGTTTTACAGTAGATGCGATATAGCTTGAATCAACACCACCTGAAAGGAAGGATCCTACTTCTACATCAGCAATCTGATGGTAATCAACAGAATCCTGAATGGTCTCACCGATGAGTTTTACTGTCTCGTCAAAGCTGCGGTCTTTCTTTGCATAAGTCGGATCGAAGTATTTTGTTTTCTTAAGTTCTTTTCCATCATAAGTGAAGTATGTTCCCGGTTCCAGTTTGAATACACCTTTGAACATGGTTTCAAGGAGTGGGGTGTACTGGAAAATCAGGTACATCTTGAGGGCATCTTTGTTGACCTCTTTATGGAAATGTGGGTGAGCCAGGAAGGACTTGATCTCAGAACCAAATAAAAGGCTTCCATTCATCTGTGCATAGTAGAATGGTTTGATTCCGAAGTAGTCTCTTGCTCCGAATAAGTTGTGAGTTTCTTTATCGTAAATTACAAATGCGAACATTCCGCGGAGCATAGAAGCAATTTTTTCGCCATAGGTCTTGTATCCCTGAAGAATAACTTCTGTATCTGAGTTTGTCTGGAACTGACATCCGTGTTTCTCAATCAGTTCTTTACGGATTTCCTGATAGTTGTAAATCTCTCCGTTGAAAATAATGACATGTTTGCCATCTGCACTGTGAATCGGCTGAGATCCGCCTTCAAGGTCGATGATACTCAGACGGCGGAAGCCAAGGGCTACATAGTCATCAACAAAGCTTCCCTTGCTGTCAGGTCCGCGGTGGGCAATGCGTTCACCCATCTGGTCGATGACTTCTTCTCTATTAAAATCGCCGGCGCCATAATAGCCTGCAAATCCACACATAAATTGCACATCCTTTCTGAATTGATACATATTAAAAATATTATAGTAACTTAATTTTGCCTGTAGATTTGTTTATTATACCATAGTCTATATAAGATTAACAAGGGATAAAAAACCAGAAAGGAATATCCAATAAAATCAGTAGGATATTCCTTGCATATTTTTTACAGGTGTTATATAGTGAAAAATGCGGATAAATGTGTAAAAGCCGGCAAAGAAAAGGGGAATCCGGGAAATGGAAAAGGTGAAAACTTTCCTGGCAGATATATCTGATCTGCTTAATGAGAAAAATTATCAAAAAATTTATAAAAAAGTTCCGGCGTTCCGACAGGAAAAAGCAGACCGGCTGAAGCACAGGGAAGATCAGGCTCAAAGCGTGGGTGCATGGTATCTTTGGATGAAGATACAGGAGAGACACAAGATACCGCAAGATGCAGGGCAGTCCTTTAATTTATCACATTCTGGGAAATATGTTTTGTGCAGCGCAGGCGTATCCGGAGAGAGGGTAGGCTGCGACATCGAATGCATGCGGAAATATCATGAAAGGCTGGCAGAAAAATATTTTTGTTCTTCTGAATATGAGAGAATCCGGAAGGCAGATGAAGCAGAGCGGACGGAAATGTTTTACCGCTACTGGGTTTTAAAAGAAAGCTTTTTAAAAGCGACGCGCAAAGGCCTCGTGATAGGATTGAATACCAGCGAGATCCAGATTCCGAAGCAGGGAGATCCGTTTTTTTTAAGGCAGCCGGAAGAGATCCGAGAAGCTTATTATTTAAAAGAATATCAGACAGATGGAGCAAGGATTGCGGTGTGCTCAACGAATCCGAATTTTGACGAAAATATTTTGGATATGACAGATATTTACAAAAGAGAAATGATTGTGGAACTTAAAGATTGAAAATAAGCCAATGAAACAAGAAGTGGATTGGTTAAGAGTTTACAGGTATTTTATGAGAGAAGAAGGAGAAGAAGATGCTTACACAATTTTCGAGAACAGAACTGCTTCTTGGCAAAGAGGCGATGGATAAACTGAAGAATTCAAGAGTTGCCGTATTTGGAATCGGCGGAGTCGGCGGTTATGTATGTGAGGCACTGGTACGAAGCGGAATCGGGGCATTTGACCTGATCGATGATGACAAGGTATGTCTGACCAACTTAAACCGTCAGATCATTGCAACCAGAAAGACGGTAGGGAAATACAAAGTAGATGTTATGAAGGAGAGAATGCTGGAGATCAATCCGGATGTGAATGTGCGGATCCACAAATGCTTCTTCCTTCCGGAAAATGCAGATGAATTTCCGTTTGATGAGTATGATTATGTAGTTGATGCAGTTGATACGGTGACTGCAAAGATTGAGCTTGTCATGAAATCGCAGGCAATGAATGTGCCGATCATTAGCAGTATGGGAGCCGGAAACAAGCTGGATGCAAGTGCATTTAAAGTGGCTGATATCTATAAGACACAGATGTGTCCGCTTGCAAAAGTTATGCGCCGGGAGTTAAAGAAGCGTCATGTTAAGAAGTTGAAAGTTGTTTATTCAGAAGAGAAACCGACCAGACCAATCGAGGACATGGCAATCAGCTGCAGAAACCATTGTATCTGTCCGCCAGGAGCAGAGCATAAATGTACGGAGAGAAGAGATATTCCGGGAAGTGTGGCATTTGTGCCATCTGTAGTTGGACTGATTATCGCAGGGGAAGTAGTGAAGGACCTCTGTGCAAAATAAAAATAAAATCGCGGGCGCCCCTGCGGGGCGCATATCAAAACCAGGCATTTGCTGTCAGAACTTGCAGCAAATGCCTGGCTTTTTTGTTTCATTTTTTTTCACAGATTTTCCGGAAAATCTTATACGATCTGTATCGGAGATCAGGAAACAGAGGTAACTCTGGAGAGTAATTATACAGAGCTTTAAACTTAAAAAATTCTAAACTTGTCGGAAAAGACTGTTTTCTCATGAAGAAATATGTTAAAGTAAGGCTGAAATATGCGTAAAAAGGAACAAACATTAACGAGATGTCGTTTAAGGAAGGAAGAACCATAGACATATGATGAGAGAAGATAGGAAAAGAGCGGAGCAGCGCCAGAAAAAAATGGCGAGGCGCAAGCGGGAAGTACGAAGGATGAAAAGAAAGCTATATAAAGCAGGCATTTTTGCAGCAGCAGGAATTATCGTGTTGGCTGTGATCCTGATGCTTTGTGGAAGTGGAAATGCAAAGAAATCTGCAAAAAAGACATCCTCTGCCAAGACAAAGACAGAGACAAGTGAAGAGACAGAAACAAAGACACCAGAAGAGATAGAAGCTGAGAAAGTCCAGGAGGTGCTGGATTCTGACCAGTATAAAGACCAGCTGGGCGAATTATATAAGAAAAACCCGGAGACAAAGGAAATCATTCTGAACAGAGAAAAGTATTCCGATGATCTGCTGACATGGCTGTTTGATCATCAGGAAGCACTGCAGTGGGTGATTGATTATCCGGAACAGTCAGCACGATCAGAGGAAGAACTCAGTGCGCAGGGACTTCAGGCGGTAGATTTGAAAGATTACAGAATCCAGAACCATATTCCGGTATATTTCCAGTGGAGCGAAGTATGGGGATATGCATCTTATGGTTCCGAGAATATCGGAATGGGTGGATGCGGACCGACCAGCCTTTCCATGGTGGCGACAGGACTTACAGGCAATACTTCATTTACACCGAAGTATGTGGCAGATATGAGTGTCAATATGGGATATTATGTAGATGAAGTCGGAACAGACTGGACGCTTATGACTGCAGGAGCTTCAGAACTTGGAATAAAATCTGCACAGCTTACAAACTGGTCAGAAGACACTCTCAAGTCCGAGCTTTCGGCAGGACATCCGATCATCTGCAGTATGGGACCGGGTGATTTTACAAACCAGGGACATTTTATCGTCCTTTCCGGGCTGACAGAGGAGGGCAAGGTACTAATCAATGATCCGAACAGTAAGATCAACAGCCGTAAGAAATGGGATCTGAATACAATTATAAATCAGATGAATGCAGCGTGGTCATTCTGGGTATAAAAATTTGGAAAAAGTGCAGGAGAATTGGATAAATTCCCTTGCGCTTTTCTTTTATTTATGATATAAATAGATATTGTCGAGAGACAAAATGGGTGGATTCCCGAGTGGCCAAAGGGGACAGACTGTAAATCTGCTGCAATTTGCTTCGGTGGTTCGAATCCACCTCCGCCCATTGCATATTTAGAAAAAATGTGCTATAATGAGATATCATCGCGGGATGGAGCAGTCTGGTAGCTCGTCGGGCTCATAACCCGAAGGTCGTAGGTTCAAATCCTGCTCCCGCAACTCACACATTAGTGTGTATGCCCAGATAGCTCAGTCGGTAGAGCAGAGGACTGAAAATCCTCGTGTCACTGGTTCGATTCCGGTTCTAGGCACTAAGTTGAGATAATTACTACATTCGTGTGGTGGTTATCTCTTTTTTGTTATAATTATAAATAAGCAAATAAAGAAATTGTGCAATATTCTAAATTTACTTATTTGTAAATTATAATTTAAGTTAAGAATAATTTTTTTTAATGAGTCTGTGACATAAATAAAAATGTCTTATTTATAGAATTATATCTGTGAAGTAAATAAAAAAGGCTTATTTACAGAAATTAAGATTGATTAGATAAAAATTGTTATAGTTAATTAGATGGTATAGATAGCAATAATAAAATGAAGAGGAAATGAAATAAATGAAAGATAATTACAAGTATAAAGATATGATATCGCATTTAAGGGAATACAGCGAAGAAAATGTAGTTCCAATGCATATGCCGGGGGCTAAGCGCAATAACAGGCTGATTAATGAGTATATGCCGGATATAGGTAATCCGTATGAGATTGATATAACGGAGATTGACGGTTTTGACAATATGCATAATGCAGAGGGTATAATAAAGGCTGCATTTGACAGGACGGCAAGGCTGTATGGTGCTGACGAGAGCCTTTTTCTTGTAAATGGAAGTACGGCGGGAAATATGGCGGCGATATGTGGAGTTACCAATAAAGGCGACTGCATAATAGCAGCAAGAAACTGTCATGTGTCGGTGTATAATGCGATTATCCAGAATGAGCTTGAGGTTGAATATGTTTATCCACAATATGATGAAAAGTACGGATATTATAAGGGGATAACTTTGGAAGAAATCAAGGAAGCTGTTGAAAAGCATTTGCTGGTTTCTGAAAATATAAAGGCAGTGGTTATAACATCACCTACATATGAGGGAAATGTGTCGGATATAAAAAGTATTGCGGAGTATCTTCACAGTTACAATATTTCGCTGATTGTTGATGAGGCTCACGGGGCGCATTTTAGGTTCTCAGAGGAATTTCCGGCGACAGCGGTTGAGTGTGGTGCAGATATAGTTATAAACAGCGTTCATAAGACATTACCATCACTTACACAGACAGCGGTTATGCATATTAATTATGGATATGTAAATGTGGAAAAGGTGCGAAGATACTGGAATATATATCAGTCCACAAGTCCATCTTATATACTTATGGGTTCTATTGACAGGTGCATGAGTATTATTGAAAAGGATGGAAAACTCCTTTTTGATAATTATATAAGAAGGCTGAAAGAATTACGTGGCAGACTTAAGCAGTTAAAGAATATCAAGCTGATAGAGTCGGATGACATATCTAAAATTGTTCTTGGGTATCGTAGCGGAAAAGAGCTTTATGAAGTATTATTAAAGAGGTATGGCATACAGCTTGAAATGTCATCACTTAAGTATGTTATTGCAATGACTTCAATATTTGATGAGCAGAGCAATTATGACAGGTTATATAATGCGCTTCGTGAGATAGATGAAGATGATAATCAGGATAAATGTATGTCGGATGAAAAGTCTTGCGTTTCGGATGGCTGCGTATCAGAAGGTAGTATGCAGAATGATGGCAATTCAGAAAATAGAGTGTCAGGTAACTTGATGTTAAATGATACACTTAAAGATAATAGCATACATAATTCCAGCGTGGCAGTAACTTACAATAGCGCAGATATTATTGAAAATAATAACATTGAAAAAGATAGAAACAATAAAAGTAATGCATACAATAAGTGTAATAACTATGATAAAGATATATCAGAAGTCAATATAGCAGGTTTTAATAATAAATGTGCCATGAAAATATCAGAGGCGCTTAATATTTGTGACGAGTGTGGATATAATACAGTTTCAATGGATAGTGATGATGTGTATGGCAGAATAAGTGCGGCGATGGTGTATGTCTATCCGCCAGGAATACCGATATTGTGTCCGGGTGAGGTAGTATCGGAAAATGTTGTTGATATTATAAAGCAGGCGGTTGACGAAGGTCTTGAAGTTGTTGGATTAGAAGAAGCTGGTAATGAAATTAGGAAAAGGAGCATTTTATGCCTGAGATAGCATTTTTAATGGGAAAAAGTTCAAGTGGAAAGGACCATATATTTAAGGCGGTTGTTGAGGATGAGAGCTTGTGTCTTAACACGATAACCATGTATACAACAAGACCTATGAGGACAGGTGAGGCTGACGGGGTTGAGTATTATTTTGTGGATGATAAGACAGCTTGTGAGCTAGAAAACAGTGATAAGATTATTGAGATGAGAAAGTATCAGACGGTGTATGGTGAATGGAAGTACTTTACGGCGGATGACGGACAGATAGTGCTGGGAGAGG
>ERZ812616.649-NODE-649-length-47291-cov-9.589423_pt1 | contig 47291 bp, 44 predicted proteins | sample MGYA00376249_ERZ812616 | MGnify/ENA primary metagenome ERZ812616 (study PRJEB26924, sample SAMEA4378265) | human gut metagenome | biome: human gut; feature: human-associated habitat; material: faeces | place: China | collected 2013 ...
AAAAACAAGATACAGTAATGAAAAGAACATTTCAACCCTCTAACAGAAAGAGAAAGAACAAACACGGTTTCCGTGAGAGAATGGCATCTGCTAATGGTCGTAGAGTATTGGCTGCTCGCCGTGCAAAAGGCAGAAAGAAACTGACTGTTTCTGATGAGTACAACGGACAGAAGTGGTAACCACTTTTATCTATCATCAGGGAAACAAAAAAGGCGGGGAATTTAATCTCTGCCTTTTTGTTTATAGCAAACTTTTCATCACCTCTTTTTTATAAATTCAACTATTTTGTCGTATCTTTGGCGCATATAAACAGCAATGCGTATGACTATTAGAGAATTCTTTTCTTTTAAAACAAATAAATTTTTCTGGTTGAATATTGCCGCTATGATTGTGATAGTGGCAGTCATGGTATTCGGCGTGCTGAAATGGATTGATGTGTACACGCATCATGGTGAATCGGTGCTTGTTCCCGATGTGAAGGGGATGAGTGTGGAGGAGGCGACAAAGATGTTCCGGAATCATGGATTGGTATGTTCGGTTTCTGATACGAGATACGTTAAGGATAAGGCTGCCGGTATCGTGCTTGAACTCAAGCCGGGAGCCGGTGAGAAAGTAAAAGAAGGTCGTACGGTCTATCTGACAGTAAACACGCTGGATGTTCCTTTGCGTATGATTCCTGATGTAGCGGACAATAGCTCTCTTCGTCAGGCGCAAGCCAAACTGTTAAGTGCCGGTTTCAAACTGAATCAGGTCCAGTTAGTGAACGGTGAAAAAGACTGGGTGTATGGCGTGAAGTATCAGGGAAGACAACTGACCGCCGGAGAAAAGATTCCTATGGGAGCTTCTTTGACACTGATGGTTGGTGATGGGGCAGGGAGCATGGAGAAAGACTCCACCGATGTTGCTGTGGATACAGAAACTCCTGTGACATCAGAATCATCTTCCATACAAGAAGATAGCTGGTTTTAATGGATAACTAACAGAACAGACTCACATGATAGAGGAAGAACTTCCGGATGAACTGGAGAACGATTTGGATGATATAGAACCGGTCGGTGACGAGTCCCAACTTTACGAACACTTCCGGGTGGTGGTAGATAAGGGGCAGGCGATGGTCAGAGTCGACAAATATCTGTTCGAACGTATTGTCAATGCTTCGCGCAACCGTATTCAGAAGGCTGCCGAAGGAGGATTCGTTATGGTCAACGGCAAGCCGGTGAAAAGTAGCTATAAAGTAAAGCCGCTGGATGTTATCACGGTGATGATGGACCGTCCGCGTTACGAAAATGAAATTATCCCGGAAGATATTCCCCTTACTATCGTTTATGAAGATCCCTATTTGATGGTGGTGAATAAGCCTGCCGGATTGGTAGTACATCCGGGACATGGAAATTATCATGGCACTTTGGTCAATGCGCTTGCCTGGCATATGAAAGATAATCCCGATTATGATGCGAATGATCCGCACGTGGGACTTGTTCATCGGATCGACAAAGATACTTCGGGGTTGTTGGTGATTGCCAAGACACCAGACGCCAAAACAAATCTGGGAAACCAATTCTTTAATAAAACTACCAAACGTAAATATCGCGCCCTGGTATGGGGGATTGTGGAGCAGGATGAGGGAACAATCATCGGGAATATAGCCCGTAACCCGAAAGACCGAATGCAGATGGCAGTGATGTCCGACCCGACAGTTGGCAAACACGCTGTGACTCATTATCGTGTGTTGGAACGCTTGGGATACGTCACGCTTGTGGAATGTATCCTGGAGACGGGACGTACTCATCAGATCCGTGTCCACATGAAACATATCGGACATGTGCTGTTCAATGACGAGCGCTATGGGGGGCACGAGATATTGAAAGGTACTCATTTTAGTAAATACAAACAATTTGTAAATAATTGCTTTGACACTTGTCCCCGACAGGCTTTGCATGCTATGACGTTGGGGTTTGTGCATCCCGTCACAGGTGAAGAGATGTATTTTACTTCCGAACTTCCGGATGACATGACCCGGCTTATCGAGAAGTGGAGAGGCTATATAAGTAATAGAGAATTAGAATGAAACGCAACATCGCTATCGTAGCAGGAGGAGATACCTCTGAAATCGTAGTTTCCCTGCGTAGCGCACAGGGTATTTATTCCTTTATAGATAAGGAGAAGTATAATTTGTACATTGTAGAGATGGAAGGCCGCCGCTGGGAAGTACAATTACCGGACGGCAACAAGGTTCCGGTGGACAGAAATGATTTTAGTTTTACGAACGGAACGGAAAAGGTGGTGTTCGATTTTGCTTATATTACGATTCATGGCACACCGGGTGAGGATGGTCGTCTGCAGGGATATTTTGATATGCTGCGCATTCCGTATTCCTGTTGTGGAGTATTGGCGGCTGCTATTACATACGATAAATTTGCCTGCAATCAGTATTTGAAGGCTTTTGGCGTACGTATTGCCGAATCGTTGCTGCTGCGTCAAGGACAGTCGGTTTCCGACGAAGATGTAATAGAGAAGATCGGTCTGCCTTGTTTTATCAAGCCCAGTCTGGGAGGTTCGAGCTTTGGCGTTACAAAAGTGAAGACAAAAGAACAAATCCAGCCTGCCATTGTCAAAGCTTTCGGAGAAGCGGAAGAAGTGATCGTTGAGGCATTTATGGAAGGTACGGAGCTGACTTGCGGTTGCTACAAGACGAAGGAAAAATCGGTCGTCTTCCCACCTACGGAAGTAGTTACCCACAATGAATTTTTCGATTACGATGCTAAATATAACGGTCAGGTAGATGAAATCACTCCTGCGCGTATCTCCCCGGAACTGACCGGACGCGTGCAGAAACTGACTTCGGCTATCTATGATATATTGGGCTGTTCCGGTATTATCCGTGTGGATTATATTGTGACTGCCGGTGAGAAACTGAATCTTCTCGAAGTGAATACGACTCCGGGAATGACTGCTACAAGCTTTATTCCCCAGCAGGTGCGTGCAGCCGGACTGGATATAAAGGATGTGATGACTGATATTATCGAAAATAAATTTTAATCACGTTATGGACCTGACAGAGTTTAATGAGATTCGTTCTTACAATGATGAGGAACTTCCTCAGATCTTTGAAGAATTGATTGCTGATCCGGCTTTTCAAAAGGTTGTTGCCGGAGTTATACCTAACGTTCCATTCGAACTGCTGGCACAGAAGATGCGTGCTTGTAAGACAAAACGTGAATTTCAGGAAGCGTTCTGTTATGGCATTTTGTGGAAGATTGCGCAGGAACATACAGATTCTTTGACATTAGACCATTCGCGTATACCGGATCATAATATAGCCTATACTTATATGTCGAACCATAGGGATATTATCCTTGATTCGGGTTTTCTTTCTATCTTGCTGATTGATGAAGGGATGGATACCGTAGAGATTGCCATCGGCGATAATCTGCTGATTTACCCGTGGATTAAGAAATTGGTGCGTGTCAATAAATCATTTATCGTTCAGCGTGCACTGACTATGAGGCAGATGTTGGAATCGTCGGCGCGAATGTCGCGCTATATGCATCATACTATTTCGCAGAAGAAACAATCAATATGGATTGCCCAACGTGAAGGACGTGCAAAAGATTCCAACGACCGCACACAGGACAGCGTCTTGAAAATGCTGGCGATGGGTGGTGAAGGTGATGTGATAGACCGTCTGCTGGAAATGAATATTGCTCCTCTTGCTATATCCTACGAATATGATCCCTGTGATTTTCTGAAAGCGCAGGAATTCCAATTGAAGAGAGATGTGGAAGGGTATAAAAAAACAACGCAGGACGATTTAATCAATATGAAAACCGGTCTTTTCGGATACAAGGGAAGAGTGCATTTTCAAGTTGCTCCTTGTCTGAACGACGAGTTGTTGCGCATGGACCGTTCTTTGCCGAAACCGGAACTGTTTGCCCGTATTTCCGCTAGTATTGACCGTCGTATTCATAGTAACTATCGGATTTATTCCGGAAATTATGTCGCTTACGACTGGTTGAATGGTTCTACAACGTTTGCTGCTAACTATACGGAAGAGGAGAAGCTGCGGTTCATAAACTATATTGACCAACAACTGGCTAAGATAAACATTCCGAATAAAGATGAAGACTTCTTGCGTGAGAAGTTGTTGTTGATGTATTCCAATCCGTTAGTTAATTATTTAGCTGCCTGCCGATGAAAATAGGAAAGTTATATATGATCTGGTTGTGGGGATTACTCCTCCTGATGGCTGCCTGTGGTGATGATGACTATTATTATCCATCGGTAAAAATGGAATTTGTTACGATAGAAGCGGGTGATGATGGCAGGATACGGACACTTATTCCCGATAAGGGGGACATATTACCTGTTTCGCAAGATCTTACGGGGTCTACGATTTCTCCGAATACCGCCAGACGTGTAATGAGTAACTATGAAACGATGGAGGAAGGGGCTAAAATTTATTCTTTGCAGTCGCTCCTCACACCGACTCCTAAACCGAAGGACGATCCGGCCTTTAAGGATAAGGAAGGCAAAGATCCGGTAGAGGTTGTCAGTATTTGGCTTGGACGGGATTATTTGAATATGATTCTTAACTTGAAAGTCAGTACCGGGAAAGGACATACTTTTGGCATAATTGAGGATAAGTCAGAACTGGAAACAACAAGATCTGTGGATATGCTGTTATATCATGATGCGGATAGTGATGAAGAATACTATAACCGGCGTGCTTATATTTCTGTCCCTTTAAAGCAATATGCGGAATCGGAACATCCTGCCGATGGGATTAAGATTAAATTCAGGTATTATACATACGGCAAGGAAGCCGATGTGATAGAGGATTACGAATTTGAGTATACTCCGGGTAAGACTGAATAATATAGAATGATATGCTTAAAATGAATCAATTGGTCGTGGGAATGCTTTTATTTCTTTCTTCTCTTTTCTCTTGTCAGCAGAAAGGAGATTTTGAGTCAATGAATGTGGAAGATTTCGATGCGCTCATTCAAGATGAGGGTATGCAACGTCTGGATGTCCGTACATTGGCCGAATACTCGGAAGGACATATCGCAAAAACGATTAATATTAATGTGATGGATGACTCCTTTTCTTCGATGGCTGATTCTTTGTTGCAGAAAGACAGACCGGTGGCTGTATACTGCCGTAGTGGAAAGCGCAGTAAGAAGGCAGCGGCTATTTTGAGTAAGAAAGGATATAAAGTCTTTGAGCTTGATAAAGGATTTAATTCCTGGCAGGAAGCTGGTAAGGAAATAGAAAAGTGATGCAAGAAGAGAGTGTCATAATGAATGATAAAACGCAGATTAACGCAAATTATCGCAGAAATAATTTAATGAGTTGTTGATTAACCTATCAATATAATTGCAATAATCTGCGATAATTTGCGTTTTGATACTATCTTTTCTTGTCGAGGAGTATCCTCTTTAATAGCTGTATTGAAAGATTGCCTTTATGACATTTCTGTTATTTCAATCCTTCCAATAGTCTCTTCAGAACGACGGTTGCCGAGATTTCACGGTTGGCCGCTTCCGGAATGACAATTGATTGCGGACTTTCGATCACGTCGTCTGTCACAATCATATTTCTACGAACCGGCAGGCAATGCATGAAATAAGCATTGTTGGTCACCGCCATTTGACGTTCGCTAACTGTCCAGTCACGATCCTTACTCAATATCTGTCCGTAGTTATCCCCCGTATAGGCTGCCCAGTTCTTTGCATATATGAAATCCGCTCCTTCGAACGCTTTCATCTGGTCGTACTCAACTTTGGCGTTACCAACGAATTGGGGATCCAGCTCGTATCCTTCCGGATGGGTAATGACAAATTCGTAATCTGTGACGTTCATCCATTCTGCAAAAGAGTTAGGAACGGCTTGCGGCAATGGACGGGGATGCGGTGCCCAAGTCATGACTACTTTGGGACGTGCTGTTTTCTTGTATTCCTCGATAGTGATTAGGTCAGCGAAACTTTGTAGCGGATGGCGGGTTGCTGCCTCCATCGAGAAAACCGGACGACCGGAATATTGAATAAATTGATTTAAGATTGTCTCTTGATAATCGAAATCACGGTCTTCGAAGCGTGCAAAAGAACGCACTCCGATTACATCGCAATAGCAGCCCATTACAGGGATCGCTTCCAGCAAATGTTCCGGTTTGTCTCCGTCCATAATTACACCACGTTCCGTTTCCAACTTCCAGGCACCTTGATTGATGTCAAGCACCATTACATTCATTCCCAGATTAAGCGCGGCTTTCTGTGTGCTGAGGCGGGTGCGCAGACTGGAGTTGAAGAAGATCATCATCAATGTCTTGTTCTTTCCAAGTTCTACATATTTGAAGCGGTCCTTCTTAATCTCAAATGCTTCTTCAATGGCCGATTTCAAGTTGCCAATGTCCTGTACACAAGTAAATTTCTTCATCTTATCTATTATTTATTCGTTATTATCCAATTGTATTTCTCACCATCTTGTCTGTCCGTCCCCTTCGATGACCCATTTGTAAGAAGTGATTTCTTCCAGTCCCATCGGGCCGCGTGCGTGCAGCTTCTGCGTGCTGATACCTATTTCTGCTCCCAAACCGAATTGTGCGCCGTCAGTGAAGGCGGTAGATACATTGGTGTACACACAGGCTGCATCCACTATCTTGATAAACAAGGCTGCACGCTCCTTGTTCTCCGTAACGATGCATTCACTATGCTTGGAACTGTTTTCCTGGATGTGTCCCAGTGCGTCTTCAAAGCTTCTGACCGTTTTGACGGCCATTTTGTAATCAAGGAACTCTGTTCCGAAACTTTCATTTGTTGCAGATTGTAAGAACTCTGCAGGGTAGTGGCCTTCCAATGCTTGGTAAGCTTGTGGGTCGGCGTAGATAATTACATGGCTGTCTTTCAGCTTCTCGCAGAGTTTGGGAAGGTCGACCAGTCTTTTCTCATGCACAATGACGCAATCCAATGCGTTGCATACGCTGACTCTGCGCGTCTTGGCATTGTGGATAATATCTGCTCCTTTCTTTACCTCTCCGAACTCGTCAAAGTAAGTGTGGCAAATGCCTGCTCCTGTCTCAATGACCGGTATTTTGGCATTATTGCGTACAAAATTGATTAAATTACTGCTACCTCTGGGAATAATCAGATCAACATAACCTACCGCATTTAGCAATGCGGCTGTTGCTTCCCTGTCGGCTGGTAACAGTTCTACGATATGCGGATTTATATTAAAACTTCCCAGTACTTCGTGAATCACGCTGATGATGGCACGATTGGAACAGTCGGCATCGCTTCCTCCTTTTAATACGCAAGCATTTCCACTTTTCAGACAAAGAGAGAATACATCAAAACTGACATTGGGGCGTGCCTCATAGATTATTCCTATGACCCCGAAAGGAACACTGATTTTTGTCAGCTTCATCCCGTTGGGGCGCACAGTCTCTTTCAGTATTTTGCCTAAAGGAGAGGGGAGCGTAGCTACATTGCGTGTATCTGCTGCGATACCTTTCAAACGCTCTTCCGTCAATTTCAACCGGTCGTACTTCGGATCATTTGGGTCCATCCGTGCAAGATCCTTTTCATTCTCTGCAAGAATGAACGGTGCTTTTGCAATTGCCGCATCGGCCACTGCATTTAAAATCTGATTGATGGTATCATCGTTCAGTAAGGCCAATTCTCGGCTTGCTGCCTGTACGGCAGCAAAGGTTCTGTTTAAATTTGTAGTCATTTGCTCCTTTTTTGCATTAAATAGAAAGATAAACAATGCAAATATAGTGAATGATGTGAATAAAACCTGTTGAAAACAGAAATAAATGTTGTGTCTAGGTTATAATTGTAATAACCTTTGGAGTGTATATTTTTATTGTGATGAGAAAATATCTCATCATGTTGAGTATTTAAACGCGATTATTATTCAATATATAAATAATCATAGTGTACAACAGGCTTCTTTCCATGTTTTCCGATAACCTCTTTGGCTTGCTGGGAGTCACAGTTTGCTTTTCCTACACCCACTTGGTTTCCTTGAAAGTCTATGATACGGACAATATCGTCTTTTTCAAATTCTCCTTCGATATGAGTGATACCTATCGGGAGAATACTGACTGCTTTCTCCGAACTGAGTACCTCAGTGGCACATTCGTTGATGTGAATTTCTCCTTTGGCAAAGCCTTCACTATGCGCAATCCACTTCTTGATACTGGATACCGGTTCGCAAGAAGGAATGAAGCGGGTGCAAAGAGTGCTTTCGGGGTGTTCTAACAAGTCTACCAAGATGTTGTCACGTTTACCATTGGCGATGATAACCGTAATTCCTTCATCAGCAACTTTGCGGGCGATATTTGTTTTCGTCAGCATACCTCCTCGCCCGAAGCTGGACTTGCTTGCTTGAATATAGTTGGATAGATCTTTCCCATGACCGATTTCCCGAATAACGGAAGAATCGGGATCGGACGGAGAGCCGTTATAGATTCCGTCGATGTTGCTTAAGATGATAAGTGTCTGCGCATCCATCATAGAAGCTATGAGTCCGGACAATTCGTCGTTGTCCGTGAACATGAGTTCACTTACGGAGATAGTATCATTCTCGTTGACGATAGGAATCACATTGTTTTCAAGCATTACCGTCATACAGTTTTTCTGATTCAGGTAATGGCGGCGTGTACTGAAACTTTCTTTCGTAGTCAGCACTTGTCCGACGGTAATTCCGTGCTCACGGAAAAGTTCGTAATAACGGTTGATCAGTTTGGCTTGCCCTACGGCAGAGAATAATTGTCGCTGGTCTACACTATCGAGTTTCTTCTGCGGATGTACCTCGCTACGTCCGGATGCAACGGCTCCAGAAGAAATAAGGATGATTTCTACACCGGATTTATGTAGTTCTGCTATTTGGTCAACAAGTGCAGACATACGGGTTACGTCCAATGTTCCGTCTCGGCGTGCCAAAACATTACTACCCACTTTTACTGCGATTCGTGTAAATTCCTGTTTCATCTTTGCTAACGATTTGAAAGCACAAATATAGAGCTTTTTGTCGATATGTTACCAAAACAGCCTAAAAAGAATTATCTTTGCAGCCGGATAGAGAAAAGAGAAACAATGAAACATACAAATCCGCAAGTAGAACAGATGACCTCCTTCATCGTAATGGATGTGTTGGAACGGGCAAACGAGTTACAGAAACAAGGCATTGACATTATTCATTTAGAAGTAGGTGAGCCCGATTTTGACGTGCCGTCTTGTGTAGCAGAGGCTGCGAAAGCTGCTTACGATCGGCATTTGACTCATTACACCCATTCTTTGGGAGACCCTGAGTTACGTCGGGAAATTGCAGCTTTTTATCAGAGAGAATATGGAGTGGCGGTTGATCCGGACTGTATCATCGTGACTTCCGGCTCTTCCCCCTCTATTCTTCTTGCCTTGATGTTGCTTTGCAATTCGGAGAGTGAAGTGGTTCTTTCCAATCCGGGATATGCCTGCTATCGGAACTTTGTGCTGGCGGCTCAAGCCAAACCAGTTTTGGTGCCGTTGTCCGAAGAGAAAGGATTGCAATATGATATAGAAGCTATCCGCAAATGTGTGAATCAGCATACTGCCGCTATTTTTATCAACTCACCTATGAACCCGACGGGGATGTTATTGGAAGAAAGTTTCTTGAAAGAAGTAGCGGCTTTGGGAGTTCCTGTCATTTCAGACGAAATTTATCATGGCCTGGTGTATGAAGGGCGTGCACATAGTATTCTCGAATACACGGATCAAGCATTTGTGCTGAATGGATTTTCCAAACGGTTTGCCATGACCGGACTGAGGTTGGGGTATCTCATCGCACCGAAATCTTATATGCGTTCATTGCAGAAGTTGCAACAGAATCTGTTTATCTGCGCATCCAGTGTTGCCCAGCAGGCGGGAATTGCAGCTTTACGGCAGGCGGATTCGGATGTGGAACGTATGAGGCAGGTCTATGATGAGCGTCGGAAATATATGATTGCCCGTCTTCGTGAGATCGGATTTGAGATTAAGGTGGAACCTCAAGGGGCATTTTATATTTTCGCTGATGCACGCAAATTTACTGCCGACTCTTATCGCTTTGCATTCGATGTACTCGAGCATGCGCATGTCGGTATTACTCCCGGAGTGGACTTTGGTACAGGAGGGGAAGGATACGTGCGTTTCTCCTATGCTAACTCGTTGGAGAATATCAAGGAAGGACTCGACCGTATCAGTCGCTATCTTTCTCGTCCCGGGCTCTGATAAGCTCTGTGGCGGCCTCATATTCCTCCTCTGTGACAAGGATAGAGACAGCAGGAGCGATATAGGGGGCCAGCGTTCCCATAATACCGTCTTTGACAACGCAACGAATGTCATTGCTTTCCAATAAACCCTTGATGATTTCAGCTTCCCACGGGGAGCCGGAGAACACCTCTATTGACTTGCTATAATCCTTTTCTTTCATGATCTTATATATTAAGGGTTGCTATCTACAAATATAACAAAAAAGAAAGACAAATGGTTATCCTTCAATTAAAATTTATTCAAGCGTGATGTGTTTAACACGGATTTGCTGTTGGAGGAAGGTGGAAGCTGATTCAGTGAACTTCTCTTCCGCCTCTGTCGTGTAAAACGAGCAGTTCCCGTTTTTCGTACATTTCGCGTCCATTTCCGGATGTCTCCTCAAATAGTCTTTCAGGCTTTGGGCTACATATTCGCCTTGCGAAATCACGCTGATATGTTCCGGAATGTATTGCCGGATTTTAGGTAGGAGTATGGGAAAGTGCGTGCATCCGAGAATCACGGTGTCTATTTGCGGGTCTTTTGTCAGTAGTTGGTCTATGTATTTACGGATAAAGTAATCAGTTCCTTCGTTTTGTGATTCATTGTTTTCCACCAACGATACCCACATCGGACACGCTACTCCGCTCACCTGGATATCCGGAAATAATTTATGTATCTCCAACGGATAAGATTCGGACTTTACAGTACCCGCTGTAGCTAATATGCCGATATGCTGGTTTTGGGTGATATTTCCGATACATTCCACTGTAGGACGGATTACTCCGAGTACGCGGCGAGCCGGATCTATATTGGGAAGATCGTTCATTTGAATGCTACGCAAAGCTTTGGCTGACGCAGTGTTACACGCTAATATGACCAGATGACACCCCATGTCGAACAGTTTGCTTACGGCTTGCCGGGTAAACTCGTATACGACCTCAAAAGAACGTGTCCCGTATGGAGCACGGGCATTGTCTCCCAGATAAATGTAATCGTATTCCGGAAGTACCTCTCTTATTTTATCTAAGATGGTCAGTCCGCCATAGCCGGAGTCAAATACTCCGATAGGACCGGGAGCATGGGATAAATGTTGATTCATGACATACAGTATTTATGTACGCAAATGTACGCCAAAAAAAGGGAACGAGAAAGAAGATTAATCTCCTTTCTCGTTCCCTTTTTTATATTTTCGCTTCTTGGAACTCTCTTTTATTTGATTCCAAGATTTGCTTTCACCTTATTAGTCAGATTGATACTTTGCGCTTCGTTTACGTAAGGTATTGAAGTTCTAGCAAGGTCGAAGATATAGATAACACCTTCAGCAGCACCTACTGCTTTGATGGCATCATCCAGTTTCTTGTAGATAGGAGCCATTGCGTCAGTCTGAGCTTTCTGCATCTGCTGCTGAGCGTCTTGCTGGAATTGTTCCTGTCTCTGCATCATGTCCTGCAACTCTTTTTGTCTTCTTTCAGCGATGTTAGCCGGAAGAGAGTCTTTGGCCATAGCCTGTTGGAATTCCTGATATTTTTTGTTGAATTCTTCCTGAGTTCTTTGAAGTTCGGCAGTCAGTTGTTTTTCTAATGTCTGGATATCATTTTGTGCCTTCGTAAATTCCGGCATTACAGTGATAATCTCCTGCGCATTAATATGACCGAATTTCAGGTTCTGTGCAAATACACCCATTGGGAGTGCAAGCAACATTACAAGTGCAATTTTTTTTAGCATAGTTCTATAATTTATTTGAATGATTTTTAGTTATTTCCGGATGCAAATGTATGAAATTAATTTGAATATCCTAGTTTTCTTAGTATTTCATCGCTAATATCGATACGCGGATTGGCAAAAATGATGCCTGTCGCAGAGGCCCTGTCGACTACCAGATCATATCCATATTGTTGTGAAATGGCTTTTACCGCTTCGTAAATATCATCCTGAATTGGAGTGATCAGCTTGTCTCTCATCTTGGCCAATTCACCTTCCGGACCGAAATAGTTGCGCTTCAACTCGGCAGCCGCTTTTTCTTTGGCTACGATTTCATCTTCTTTCTTTGTCTTTTGAGCGGCAGAGAGAGTGGAGGATTTCGCTTGATAATCCTGAAACATCTTCTGAGCTTCTTTTGCCAAAGCTTCTACTTCGCTCTGGTATTTTTTCGTAGCTTGTTGCATTTGCTCGTTGGCGCTTTGGGCGGTCGGAATATTTTTCATGATATATTCCGTATCGATCAGTGCAAATTTTTGTGCGTTGGCTGCCATACTGACGGCAACCAGCATCATGATTAATAGAACAGACTTTCTCATAACGTTTAGTTTTTGGTGATACATTAGAATTCTTGTCCTAAGATAAAGTGGAATTGGCTTCCTCCATATTGTTTAGAACCAAATACCTTGTCGAAACCGTAACCCCAGTCAATACCCATCATACCAATCATCGGCAGGAAGATACGAACACCGACACCGGCGGAACGTTTCAAGTCGAACGGATTGAATTTCTTGATATCATGCCAAGCATTACCGGCTTCCAAGAAACCTAACACATAAATGTTAGTACTTGTTTCCAGCATGAGCGGATATCTTAATTCAATGCCGAGACGTGCATAAGCGTAACCTTCCGAACCGTATGGTGTCAATGAACTGTTTTCGTAACCACGTAAGGCAATACTTTCGGTTGCATAAGTTGAATAACCGGTCATACCGTCACCACCAACGTCAAATGTACCAAACGGTGACTTTTTGAACTCGTTGTAGTGTCCCAACAAGCCGAATTCCGTACGGGTCATCAATACAAGACATTTCGGATGTGCAACCGGGTCCATCAACGGAGTGTATGTTTTGCCTTTGAATTTCCATTTGTGGTATTCTACCCATTTATGAAGCTTGTTCATATTGTCTTGAGTAATGGTTCCGGTTTCAGGATTGCTGTAATATCCTTTATAGTCTTTGCCGTCCATTAATGAGTAAGGTGGTGTGAACTGCACTGACAATGAGAAATCCGAACCCGAACGCGGGAATATTGGGTTGTCAATAGAGTTACGTGCCAAAGTCAGTGAAAGGCTGAGGTCATTACATTTACCGTTTGTTACCGGGAAGTACTGCCAGTCTTTCAAGTTGTAACGTTGATAAGCCAACTCGGCAGAAAGGGTGAAATAGTCATCCGGCCATTTCAGACGTTTACCCCAACCAACGGAAAGTCCCCACATCTTGATCGATTTATCGGGGTCATAATAGTTCTCGTAGTTATTGTAATTGCCATAGTTGTACATACCATAACCGCCATAACCGCTATACATACTGTTATAGTAGTTGTTAAAGTAGCTGGAGTTGTAGTAACGGCTACTGATATCTGTCTGTACGGAGAAGAATGCCGAAACAGAGAATGAGTTCGGGCGTTTGCCGCCAAACCAAGGATCGAAGAATGAAATACTGTATGATTGGTAGTATTTGGCATTCGTCTGTCCGCTGATAGTCAGTGTCTGTCCGTCACCTTGCGGCAGGATACCGCGATAATTCTCACCCGGATGCAGTAAGTTGGCAACAGAGAAGTTTGTGAACTTCAGACTCAGTTTACCGATAATACCTGTTTGTCCCCAACCGGCAGAGAATTCCACCTGGTCATTGGCTTTGGAAGTCAACGGCAGGCCTATGTCAACCGTTCCGTTCATCGGGTCCGGTTGAATATCCGGCTGAAGTTTTTCGGGGTCAAAGTGTCCCATCTGCTGGATTTCACGCAAAGAACGCATCAAGTCTTCTTTGCTGAACAACTGTCCCGGACGGATACGAAGTTCACGACGGACTACATTTTCATACAGACGGTCGTTACCGCTGATGTTGATCTTATTGATAGTAGCCTGACGGCCTTCATAGATTCTCATTTCCAGGTCGATAGAGTCGCCTACAATGTTTACTTCTACCGGATCGAGGTTGTAGAACAGATAACCGTTATTGTAGTATAAGTTACCGATAGCGTCATCATCTGTAGAGATACGTTCGTTCAGCAACTTCTGGTTGTACACATCTCCTTTTTTCATACGCAGAAGGAAGTCCAACTGTTCTGAAGGATACAGCGTGTTACCCACCCAAGTCACGTTACGGAGATAGTATTTCTGACCTTCCTCGATATCGAGATAAACATTAACTGTTTTCTCGTCGTATTGTGAGATACTGTCTTTTCTGATAACTGCATCACGATAACCCAGCTCATTATATTTGTCGATGATGAGTTGCTTATCCGCTTCGTAGTTTTCCGGTACGAATTTCTTCGTGCGGAACAAGTTGCGAAGTTTCCCTTTTTCATTGGTTTTCTTCATTACTCGTTTCAGCTTGGAAGCTTTGATTGCCGTATTTCCAACAATTTTGATTTCGTGAACTTTTACTTTCTCTTTCTTGTCAATGTCGATGTCCACAATTACTTGGTTCTCGCTGGAGGGATCATCTTTTTGTGCGATGATAACTTCTGCATTCTTAAAACCTTTATCGTCAAAATAACGCTTAATCAATGTTTTGGCCCGGTCTACGGTATTCGGTGTAATCTGCATACCCTTCACCATTCCCAACTTACCTTCCAAATCGGTACGCTCTGACTTCTTAACGCCATGATAGCGTACCTCAGAGATTCGGGGACGCTGTGTCAGACTGATTTTTAACCAGATTTTGTTGCCTTCTATCTTTTCGGCTGTGATTTGTACGTTTGAGAACAAGCCATGACGCCAATAACGTTTGATTGCTCCGGTGATTTCGTCACCCGGCACAGTAATTGTTTGTCCTACCGACAGTCCGGATAGTCCAATCAATACATAGTCTTCATAATTCTTCACGCCTTCGACCTTGATATCCGCTATCTCATACTTTTTGGGTGTTCCAGAGTATAAGATGACAGGTTTCGAGTCTTCATCAGTGTTGGCATTTTGCGCAATACCTGTTGTTGCAAAACTGAACAGGCAGATAAACGTTATGAATATAAAGGAAATACGATAATGCATTTATGTTATAATTTGATGTTTCGAGTTATATTAGCTGATTTGTTCACTGGTCTTGCCGAATCGTCGTTCCCGCTGTTGATATTCGTAAACGGCTTTATAGAGTTCTTCTTTGTCGAAATCCGGCCAAAAGATGTCACAAAAATAAAGTTCCGAATAAGCACATTGCCATAGCAGGTAATTGCTTAGTCGGATTTCGCCTCCCGTGCGGATTAATAAATCCGGATCGGGCATAAAATTAGTATTCAGATGTGATGCGATGCATTCGTCTGTTATCTGTTCAGGAGATAAATCTCCTTCTTTAATCTTCGTAGCTATTTGTCGGACTGCTTCGGTTATTTCCCAGCGTGAAGAGTAGCTAAGTGCCAACACTAGACACATTCCCGTGTTTTTTGCGGAATGATCTATGCATGATGTTAAACTATCCTGGACTTCAACCGGCAATTTCTTTAAGTCACCGATTACATTGAAGCGGAGATTGTTTTTCATCAATGTCTCTTCCTTAATAGAATCCAGCAATAGATTCATCAGTGCCGTAACTTCCTCTTGCGGACGACTCCAGTTCTCGGTGGAGAAAGTATACAAAGTGAGGTACTTGATTCCCAGACGGGCTGCATCTTCGGTAATTCTCTGTACCGTTTCTGCGCCTGCGTGGTGACCGTAAGTACGTTCTTTTCCCCGTTGCTTTGCCCATCTTCCGTTGCCATCCATGATGATGGCTACGTGTTGGGGTATCCGAGTTTTGTCTATTTGCTCTATATAGGACATTTTTCTATTTTAAACGTATGCGTTTATTATTGACCTGCATGCTTGGGATCCTTATCAAACCATAATTGGTTTAAGCGTGCACGCCAGATTTCTGAATCATGACTATAAGGATGTGTATTCTCACCTTCTTCGAGTAAAACATCTCCCTTACTGAATAAGAAGTAAATGTAGTCATTCTTTGTATCTTGTACTACGGAGTAATTAGTTCTTCCCATGAATTCCGGTTTTTCTATTGTTGGTTTGAACTCGGGGTCACTCCAATCCTGATAAGGGAATGAGAACTTTTTGTCCGCTTTTTGCCAAGCAATTCCTTCACTCTTTGAAACATAGATGGATTCAAACTTGTCACCAAAAGTATAAAGAAGGTTATTGTAATAAATAATAGTCGGATTCTTGAACTCCGGACAATAAGCAACCGTTGAAGTGGTTCCCAACTCAGCCCATGTCGTTCCATTGTATCCCCATGCTATGCTGACTGGAATTTCTTTATCACCAACCGTTATTTTGATAGATTCATCATGTTCACCTATTATAACATTCTGATATTGTCCTCCTTTTTTGAAAGTTGTGTATGAAATGTTCTTTGTTGGGAAATTCTCACCGGCTGCTTGTATTTTAGTTTCAGCATTTCCTATCTCTAGTTCCGATTCTAAAATGGAATACAAATAACGTACGTTATCTTCTGTCTTGAGATAAGTGGCTTGTTGAATGTACTTCTCTTCTTCGGTTTGGCTATTGTTATTCTCAATGGGTATTGCTGAAATAAATGTATTTACTTCACCTGAAAATTTATTTGATTCTGTCCATGCTATACCGTCGGTAGATTCATATACCTTATTGTCTGCGGTAGCCAATATAATCTTCTCTAAGGGTAATATGGAGTTAGGAAGAGTTGCTAATCCCGTTGCATTTTGCAAACTCCAATTAGATAAGTCACTACTGCTATGTACTTTTACACTTGACCCATCCATAGAATAGATGAAATATTCATCTTTAAATTTAATGGTTTTCTGTGCTCCTTTAATCTCATCACCTATTTTCCCGACATATCCCCAGCTTAAAGAATCCGGATCATGCTTGTGCACTCTGACATCAATAGTATATGTCTTTACTTTGTCGGGGGCTATTCCCGCCAATGCCTCAGTGGACCATACCTTAATTTCTAATTTTTTGCGGAGGTCTAGTGAGTCGTTGATATTGATAATGGAGTCTCTTCCTTCTTTGTCTTTCACGGTGACAACACCGGAAGCAGTCGTCAGAGTCTTAATCAATATTTTATCGATAATCGTATCTGCATGAACAGGAAGTGAATCTTGATTATAGATTTCACCTTTTAGCTGGTCATGGTCAATAGTGAACTTGTAGGATATCCCATATATTGTATCAAGTTCAAATGCATGTATAGTTGCATCCGGGCTATATTCTATGTCATTATCGTCATCAAGGCATGACGTTATAACGAATGACACCATGAAAAAACTCGCAATGAATGATAAAAACTTTATTCTCATTTGAAAGATTGTGTTTATTTACAAGTTGCAAAAATAGAAACATTTTTTCCGATAATGAACATTACAGGTAAGTTTTATATAAAATTATAGATAATAACACTGTTTTTATCGACGTAAAACTCCCTGAATAGGACTATTTTAGCTAAATCCGATGAACATAATACCAAATTTGTCTTCCGAAGTGTTCTTTGGTCGAGTAACTAAAATTATTGCTTATTTCAGGTGCTTTAACACCGGAGTATAACCGCTTGGGGCACTTCTCTATATAGGCTTCATCCCATAATTCATTGTCAATGAATGATTGCAGCAGTTGGCTTCCGCCTTCTACCAACAATGATTGTATATTTCGTTGATATAACTCTTCCATAATCAGCTTCAGAGGGTTATGACCAAAATCAATAGTTATATAGCTGACGCTCTTTTCTTCCGGATGTTCTTTCTCTGTGAAAACTAATGTCGGGACCTCTCCGTTGAATATTTGCAAATCATTTGGAAGAGAAAGGTTGCGGTCTAAAACAATACGTATAGGGTTACGTCCATACCAGTTGCGTACCGTCAGAGAGGGATTATCCAGCAAGGCTGTCCGTCTTCCTACCATAATAGCTGTATTCTCCGCTCTTTTTTTATGTACCAACATTGACGTAAGAGGGGAGGAGAGAAGGACAGGATTCCCATCAATTCGCTCTATGTCAATGAATCGGTCGGCCGATTCAGCCCACTTAAGAGTAATAAAAGGTCGGCGGAGCGTGTTGAAAGTGATAAAACGGCGGATCAGATGCAGGCATTCTTCTTCCAGCACACCGACTATAACTTCCCGTCCGGCATTTTGTAGTTTCTGAATCCCTCGTCCGGCTACTTTGGAAAAGGGATCCCGGCAACCAATGACGATACGCGGAATCTGTTTTTCGATGATCAAGTCTGCACAGGGAGGTGTTTTACCATAGTGGGAACAAGGCTCCAGGCTGACATAGATTGTCGAACGTTTCAATAAAGACTCATCCTTGACGGAGCGGATTGCATTGACTTCGGCATGCGCTTCTCCGCAACGGACATGATAACCTTCACCGATAATGCGCCCGTCGCATACGATAACAGCCCCTACCATCGGATTGGGAGCTACGTTGCATAACCCGTTCTTTGCGAGCTCAATACAACGTCTCATGTATTTTTCTTCTTCCATTTTGGTACTCTTCGCTATATTATTCTTACTTTTGCACTCCGAAACTGTAAATGTATGAATCGTATCTCCACCCGCATTCGCCAATCTCTGCGTGATATCTATCCGCCGGAAGAGCTTAAAGCCCTTACGATGATGATTTGTTGCGATATGCTCGGGTTCGATCCGCTCGATATTTACTTGGGCAAAGATATGATTTTATCCGAATGCAAAGAGCGTGAATTAGAAAACATTATATTCCGTTTACAGAAAAATGAGCCGATACAGTACATTCGCGGCTTTGCGGTATTTGGTGGGAGGAAGTTCAAGGTAGCTCCGGGGGTGCTGATTCCCCGTCCGGAAACTGCGGAGTTGGTAGATTGGGTCGTCAATGAGAATCCGGGGGCACATCACCTATTAGATATAGGTACGGGAAGCGGATGCATTGCAATTTCTCTGGATAAGAGACTTCCGGATGCCGACGTGGAAGCTTGGGATATTTCGGAAGAGGCATTAGCGATAGCTCGGACAAACAACGAAGAACTGGAATCCCGAGTGCTGTTTCGGCAAAGGGATGTTTTATCTGACGATTGGGAAAAGTCACCGTCGTTTGATGTCATTGTAAGCAACCCTCCTTATGTCACTGAGGCGGAGAAAGATGAAATGGAAGCTAATGTGCTCGATTGGGAACCGGCACTGGCTTTGTTTGTTCCCGATGACGACCCGTTGCGGTTTTATCGCAGGATTGCCACTCTGGGGCGTGAGTTGCTTCTGCCGGAAGGAAAACTTTATTTTGAAATCAACCGGGCGTTTGGCCGGGAAATAGCATATATGCTTGAAATGAACCAATATCGTGATATTCGTGTTATAAAAGACATATTTGGAAAAGATAGAATAGTTACAGCTAACCGATGAGTGCACAATTAACAGACGAAGAGGCTTTAAGTCGTGTAGCCTCCTATTGCTCTACTGCCGAGCATTGCCGGGCAGAAATAAATGAGAAGTTACAACGTTGGGGGATAGCCTATGACACCATAGCGCGTATTCTTGACCGGCTGGAATCAGAAAAGTTCATTGATGACGAACGTTTCTGCAGGGCTTTTGTGAATGATAAATTCCGTTTCGCCAAGTGGGGGAAGATGAAAATAGCGCAAGGACTCTATATGAAGAAGATTCCATCCGACGTAGCATGGCGTTATCTGAATGAGATTGATGAGGAGGAATATCTTGCTGTCCTTCGTGGACTGCTGGCCTCCAAGAAAAAAAGTGTCCATGCGCAGGATGAATATGAACTGAATGGAAAGCTGATGCGGTTCGCTATGAGTCGTGGGTTTGAACTGAAAGATATCAGGCGTTGTATCGATGTTCCCGATGAAGAGGAGCAGGTGGAGTAAAAAATAAACGGATTCTTCTTTTTATTCTCGTTCAATTTCTGTACTTTTGCGGCAAATAATTAATAGTTAGTTTAGTTATGAAAAACTTAGAGAGACTATTTGCGGAGAAACTGTTGAAGATTAAAGCTATTAAACTTCAACCCGCTAACCCTTTTACATGGGCTTCTGGATGGAAATCCCCCTTTTACTGTGACAACCGTAAAACTCTGTCCTATCCTTCTCTTCGTAATTTTGTGAAGATTGAAATTACACGTCTGATATTGGAACGATTCGGACAGGTGGATGCGATTGCAGGTGTGGCGACTGGTGCTATTCCTCAAGGAGCTTTGGTTGCTGATGCATTGAATTTACCGTTCGTATATGTTCGTTCTACCCCGAAAGACCATGGATTGGAGAACCTAATCGAAGGTGAACTTCGTCCGGGTATGAAAGTAGTAGTAATAGAAGATTTGATATCTACCGGCGGCAGTAGTTTGAAGGCTGTAGAGGCGATTCGTCGCGATGGCTGTGAAGTAATTGGTATGGTTGCGGCTTATACGTATGGCTTCCCGGTTGCTGAAGAAGCATTCAAGAACGCTAAAGTGACTTTGGTGACATTGACCAATTATGAGGCCGTGCTTGATGTTGCTCTTCGTACAGGTTACATTGAAAAAGAAGATATCCAGACACTGAACGAATGGCGTAAAGACCCTGCTCATTGGGATGCTGGTAAATAAGACTTTTTTTGATTAAATATATGTCAGTAAAAGAACTCTTCGGACAATATTTGCCCGGATAGTTCTTTTTTTGTTTTTATACAAATAGAATATTATGACTAAATTTGAGAGTAGTGTCAAGGTGATACCTTACAGTCAGGAACGAGTGTATAACAAGCTTTCGGATTTGAGTAATCTGGAAGCCATTAAAGACCGTTTGCCGCAAGATAAGGTACAGGATTTGAGTTTTGATTCGGATACGTTGAGTTTTAGTGTTTCTCCTGTTGGAAAGCTGACACTGCAAATCGTTGAACGTGAGCCTTCTAAATGTGTGAAGTTGGAGACAACCAATTCACCGCTTCCTTTTAATATGTGGATTCAATTAGTGGCGACCGGTGAGGAAGAATGCAAAATAAAGGTTACTATCGGGATGGATATCAATCCGTTTATGAAAGCGATGGTGCAGAAGCCCCTCCAGGAAGGTTTGGAGAAGATGGTTGAAATGCTGTCGATTATAAATTATTAATTCAAGTATTAATTGGTATGGCACAGAAACTTTGGGAGAAATCCGTGCAGGTAAATAAGGATATCGAACGCTTTACGGTGGGACGCGATCGTGAAATGGATCTTTATCTGGCCAAGCATGATGTGCTCGGCTCTATGGCGCACATCACAATGCTCGAAAGTATCGGTTTGCTGACGAAAGAAGAACTGGAGCAGTTGCTGGCTGAACTGAAAAATATTTATGCTTCAGCGGAGAAAGGTGAATTCGTGATAGAAGATGGTGTGGAAGACGTACATTCACAGGTGGAGTTGATGCTGACTCGTCGTTTGGGAGATATAGGAAAGAAAATTCATAGCGGCCGTTCGCGTAACGACCAGGTACTGTTGGATCTTAAACTCTTTACCCGCACGCAAGTCAGAGAAATAGCCGAAGCGGTAGAGCAGCTTTTCCATGTATTGATTTGCCAGAGCGAACGTTATAAAAATGTTTTAATGCCGGGATATACACATCTGCAGATTGCCATGCCCTCTTCTTTCGGACTATGGTTCGGTGCTTACGCCGAAAGCCTGGTGGATGATATGCTGTTTCTGCAGGCTGCATTTAAGATGTGCAACCGTAATCCGTTAGGTTCTGCTGCCGGATATGGTTCTTCGTTTCCGTTGAACCGGACGATGACAACTGAGTTGCTCGGTTTTGACTCTATGAATTATAATGTGGTATATGCCCAGATGGGACGTGGCAAGATGGAACGTAATGTTGCGTTTGCGTTGGCCACGATTGCCGGAACAATCTCCAAATTAGCTTTTGACGCTTGTATGTTCAACAGCCAGAACTTCGGATTTGTGAAGTTGCCCGATGATTGTACTACGGGTTCCAGTATTATGCCTCATAAGAAGAATCCGGACGTGTTTGAATTGACACGTGCCAAATGTAATAAGTTGCAATCGCTTCCCCAACAAATCATGATGATTGCCAACAATCTGCCTTCCGGTTATTTCCGTGACTTGCAGATTATAAAAGAGGTCTTTCTTCCGGCTTTCCAGGAATTGAAAGACTGTTTGCAGATGACAACTTACATCATGAACGAGATTAAGGTAAATGAACATATCTTGGATGATGACAAATATCTGCTCATTTTCAGTGTGGAAGAAGTGAACCGTTTGGCACGCGAAGGTATGCCTTTCCGCGATGCATACAAAAAGGTCGGTCTGGATATTGAAGCAGGTAAATTCTCGCATAGTAAGGAAGTACATCATACACATGAAGGAAGTATAGGCAATTTGTGTAATACAGAGATCTCTGCATTGATGCAGCAAGTGGTCGATGGATTCAACTTTTGCGGTATGGATAGAGCAGAGAAAGCACTGCTTGGAAGATAAAATGAACTTTCGGAGGATAGTTTTTTAAACTTTCCTCCGAAAAGATTTGGCAGAAACAAGTAAACTACTTATCTTTGCACCCGTTGAAAAAATGCGGAAATAGCTCAGTTGGTAGAGCATAACCTTGCCAAGGTTAGGGTCGCGAGTTCGAGTCTCGTTTTCCGCTCTCTCTCGTCGAGGATGCTCGAATGGTGGAATCGGTAGACACGAGGGACTTAAAATCCCTTGGCCATTGCGGCTGTGCGGGTTCAAGTCCCGCTTCGAGTACGAGTATTCTTTTTTTGAAAGGCTTTATGAATATAGATTCATGAAGCCTCATTTGTTTTTATGAGTGTACTATGTACGGCTAACACCGGAAAGTACGATGGTGAAGAAGTTGTTCAACTTTATTTGAGAGATGAATATGCTTCAGTAGTGCAACCGTTGAAGCAATTGAAACATTTTGCACGCCTCTTTTTGAAGTGTGGAGAAGAACAGGAAGTGAAGTTTATTTTGTCCGAAGAGGATTTTGCACTTGTCGATCGGAATTTGAAAAGGGTGGTAGAACCGGGAACTTTCCAAGTAATGATCGGTGCTGCTTCTGATGACATCAGATTGCAGATGAAAGTGGAGATAAAATAGGAGATACCCTCTATTCATCTATGAAACAAAAATATCAAATTTAGATCTCACAGTGATTTGCACCTGTTTTATTGTCAAATTGTCAATATAATACCTAAACGGGTGAATATCAGTTAGTTGCTGTCTGGCAATAGCCACTGAAAACAGGCTGACAATAAAAGATATCAACTTCTATTGTCAGCCTTGCTTTTGTATCTTATAATATCTTTACTACCTGATAGACAGTACCTTTATAAGTATGTTTCGAGCTAATTCCGCACTTTTGAAGCATTCTCCCGAAATGATATACTTTGTTGTCGGACAATGAAATACCGCTTTTCTTCTTCAAGTAATTCAGTATTTCTACCGGAGTAAAGAATTCACCTTCCTCTCCCGCTTGTGGAGCCCTAAAGTATTGATAAAACAGTTGGAGCATAGCCGGTGTTTGCTCAAACTCCCGGTTGTTCTCGGTCATAATCTGCTCGTCTTCACTATTAAACCAGTAACGCTCACCATGAGAAATTTCGTGCATGGCTTGCGCGTAAAGCTGCTCATAATCTATCGGCTGTGTAGTGTCGATGTTTCCTGTCACTTCAATACAGATGAAGCGACGGCTCCCCGAAGGGTCGGTCAACAGATCTTTCTGATTGCTTGTGCCGATAAATGAAGCATACCGTTGTAACTCAAGCACCGAGCGGCCATGTGGTTTTCGAAGGTTGACCACCGGTTTTTGGAGAATATGTTTCAGAAACCCCTGTTGGGTCAGTGTAATCTGATCGAACTCATCAATGTTGATGAGCGCAAAACGATTCAGATACAGTTCCGCATCCCGTTTCTGGCTGAAATCAATACTGTCCGTATAATAAGCCCGGAGTGCAGGCGGAATCATTTCACGGCAAAAAGTAGATTTATGAGTTCCTTGTGCTCCCACTAATATAGGCGATGTACTATTGGCATACATTTTATTTACTCCTCTCCAATGCGAAACCATATTCAAGAACCAGCGATGAAAAAGTAATTCCCAATGCGGATTATTGCAGGGAACCCTGTTGGCTAACGCATGGATACGGTCTTTCCCATCCCAATGTGGCAGGTGAAACAGAAACTCCTCTAGCGGATTATAGATAGGCACACGGTTGGAGTGCAAGTAACGGTCTATGTCCCTGTCCCATACTCCGATTCCTTCAGATTGGGCGTCCAGCATAATGCTGTTTTGTGCCCGTTTGTCGATGGGATGGAAATAGAACCGGAACGAGAAACGCTCCCGGTATTCCACCTCTCCGATCTGCGTATTGTAACGGAACTCATAACGGCGGTTCATAAATTCATCCATTTGCAGGCTAAGGCGTTGCTCTTTGGTCAGACAGTTGCTTTTCGGCACTCCCTTACATTCCTTATATACGTTTCTTATCATTTCACGTACCAGCATTGGATTCTTTCTTTTGTTGTAACGGATGATGGTGCGTCTGGTTGCCTCCTCTTCCGGAATGCCTGAGTAGTAGCAGTTCTCGGCAAGCGGGACTATTAATATTTGCAAATCATCATCCCGATGCCAGGCTTGGTCCATTTCTTCAAAGGTCTTTCGCAATGCTGCTTCATAAAGCAGTGCCACTGTATCCTCCGTATCATATCCCGGCAGGGCACGATTCAATGGCGATGCTTCTGTGCTCGATTTCTCATGATAAGTCATCTCGCCGGGCATACCGATAGGTTGTGAAAGATAGAAAGGAACAGGAGTGGGGCGATAAATCAAGTCCGGATCATAGCTAAGACGTGAGAACTGTTCCAGTTTCGGTTCTTTTAGCAGAATATTGAAAGGAAGTTGAGGCTGATAACATTTGATGGCTAGGCGATAGGCATGTGCCTGAAACACTTCGGCTTCTTCCGTTGTTTGCGGCAAAGTGCCGTCCGGTCGGGTGAAGCAAGTCCATATCTTGACACTTTTGCCGCTTGCTCCCATGAAAGCCAGCATTGTCTGAGGAAGTTCGGCAGCCTTTTGCTTCACAATCTCCACTTCTGTTTTTCCGGCTAACGGACCGACGGTCAGTTCTACAATCCCATTGTAGGTTTTCATTTGTCTCACTCCGTTCACTCGCCCGAAAGCTGCGGCAGGAATCACTCGCGGCAATTTGCTAGTGAGTGAACAAGGTTCGTCGGGCAGAACAAAATGCAGGGCTTGGCGTAGTTCGGATACCGGGCGGAGCTTGGTCTCTCTTTTCATTTTTTCTATCAACAGGTCGATGTTTACCACACTTAATGCTTCCGTATCTCCATTTTCCCTGATTTGTGTAATTTTCATTTCTATTTATCTTAAATTTTATAGAGTTGTAAGTGTTTGTTTATAGGTTTCAAAGGTACGGATAAGGTGCTTGTAAAACAAGCTATTTGGCTTTTATCATGATAAAGAATAAGCTTTTGGAGGATGAGAAGCGGATATACTTCCACTATCACACGGATGTATTTCCATTTGTGTGCCGATATAGTTCCGCTAAGGTATCAGTGTCTTTAGTTTGTCACGGCCGTGGTGAGATCTTCTCACATCCGTGGTAGGAACTCATCACAGCTGTGGAGAGATCTAACCACGGCCGTGACAAGTTGGCAATGTCAGTGCATTAGTATAAATGAATAGGCTGACAATAGAAGTTCTAGCTTCTTATTGTCAGCCTATTGTCAGGGCTTATTGTCAGCAGGTAAGCGGTTGATAATCATTGCGCTATTCAGGAAAAGACGTCAGCTGACAATAAAAACCTTCAAATTAATATGTAAACCTAAAACCTAATGAAACCTTTCTACTTGTAATAATAATCAAAATCTTTAATAATATAATAGTGTGTGCTTGATTTTACTGCGGCAAAGATAAGGCAGAAAAATAAAATAGAAGTGTAATTTTGTTTCATATATGGTATACAAATGATTCATTGAATCAGGATTTCTATTAATTGGTCAGTTTGTATCATTGTTCACAAAAGAAATCCTCCTTCACTTGCCTAAAGACAGTTGAAGGAGGATTTTATCGATGAATAGGGCTCTTTTTACCTACTTCTCATCATTCTTACGAATTTCTACGCGACGAATCTTACCGCTGATTGTCTTCGGAAGTTCATCGACAAATTCAATCACACGCGGATATTTATAAGGAGCAGTCACTTTTTTTACATGATTCTGCAATTCCTTAATCAGTTCTTCACTTGCACGGGCTTTGTAGTCTTTCGAAAGAACAATCGTAGCTTTTACTACCTGTCCGCGAATTTCGTCCGGTACACCGGTGATAGCACATTCAATGACTGCCGGATGCGTCATCAACGCGCTTTCTACTTCGAACGGGCCGATACGATAACCGGAACTTTTGATAACATCGTCCGCACGGCCTACAAACCAGAGATAACCGTCTTCATCTTTCCAGGCAACGTCACCGGTGTAGTAGATACCGTCATGCCAAGCTTCGCGAGTACGTTCCGCATCACGATAGTACTCTTTGAAGAGACCGATGGGTTTACCTTTGCTGGTGCGGATTACGATTTGTCCTTGTTCTCCGGCTTCAACGGAACGACCTTCGTGGTCTATCAAGTCAACGTCATATTGAGGATTCGGCAGTCCCATGCTTCCCGGTTTCGGTTCCATCCATGGCATCGTGGCGACGGTCAGTGTTGTTTCAGTCTGCCCGAAACCTTCCATTAGTTTGATACCTGTCAATTTTTTGAAGGTATCGAATACGGCCGGATTCAATGCTTCGCCTGCAATGGTGCAATATTTGAGTGAGGACAAGTCGTATTTCGTCAGGTCTTCATGAATCAGGAAGCGGAAAATGGTGGGAGGTGCGCAAAGTGAAGTGACATGATAGTCGTGTATCTTTTGCAGGATATCTCCGGGAGTAAATTTCTCGTGGTCATAAACGAAGATATTTGCTCCGGCAATCCATTGTCCGTAGAGCTTTCCCCAAACAGCTTTTCCCCAACCGGTATCGGCGATGGTAAGATGGAGGCTTTCCTCATTCAGATTGTGCCAGAAACTACCGGTTACGATATGTCCCAACGGATAGGTAAAGTCATGTGCTACCATTTTGGGTTCGCCGGTCGTGCCGGAAGTAAAATACATCAGTGAGATGTCATCATTGGTATTGGCATGGCGGGGACGTACGAACGGAGCGGCATTCTCAATTCCCTGATGGAAATCTTCGAAACCTTCGGGAATCTCAGGACCGACGCTGACCAGCTTCTCCACAGTGGGACAGTCGGGCATAGCCTCCTTGATATGTTGGAGAATCACTCCTTCGCCGGCAGCCACAATCATCTTGATATCAGCGGCGTTGCAACGGTAGACTATATCTTTCTTTGTCAGCAGGTGAGTGGCGGGAATGACGGTCGCTCCCAGTTTATGAAGTGCGATAATGCTATACCAGAATTCATAGCGACGTTTTAAAATCAGCATTACCATATCCCCGCGTCCGATCCCCAGACTTTGGAAATAAGAAGCCGTCATATCCGTATAACGTTTCATGTCGGCAAATGAGAACTGTCGGCTTTCGCCTTTGTCGTTTGTCCAAAGCAGGGCTTTCTTGTCGGGTTGCTCGGCAGCCCAAGCATCCACTACGTCATAACCGAAGTTGAAATTCTCCGGGACGTTTATTTTTAAGTTCTTGATGAAATCCTCTTGTGAGGCAAAGTTAGTCTTTGCTAAAAATCTTTCTATCATGATATTGTTACATAATTACAGCCAGAAAACGTACCGTTTTGCCGTCGAGCGCTTTCATGCCATGTGGAAGTTTGGAGTTAAAATAAATGCTGTCGCCTTGGTTGAGGATGATTTCCTTGCCTTCGATGTTGATAAGCATACGTCCTTCGAGTACGAGGTTGAACTCCTGACCGTTATGCTTGTTGTAATGGATCGGCTCGTCATCTCCTTTCGGTTCAACGGTGACGATGAACGGGTCGGCGGTACGGTTCATGAATCCGGCTGCCAGAGACTGGTATTTGTAGGCTTTCGTACGTTCGATACTGGTCCCCTTGCCGGCGCGGGTTACAAAGTAGCTGCTCATTTTGGGTTCTTCGCCGAACATCAGGGCATCGAGGGCGACATTGTAGGTACGGGCTATTTTCTGCAACATACTGACAGAAATATCGTATTCTCCAGTTTCTGCGAGTCGGTACTCTTCAGCAGAAATGTCACTGTCGCGGGCGATATCCTCAGAAGTAAGTTCGAGTACGTCGCGTAGTCCGCGGAGGCGTTCTGCTATTTGTTTAATTTGGTCATTCATACAAGTGGTTGGTATTTTATGATTAATAATTTTGTGGCGTTATTTGGAGGCTTTCATCGCTTTGATAATGGCGGAAGTAAAGCCGTTGTGCTCCAGTTCGTTGATCCCTTTGATTGTGATTCCGCCCGGTGTAGTCACTTTGTCGATTTCTACGCTGGGGTGAGTGTCGTTGTTTTGAATCAATGCAGCAGCTCCTTTCAGGGATTGCGCTATCATTTGCATGGCGTCTTTGGGGCGGAGTCCCATTTCGATGCCGGCTTGCATAGCTGCCTGGATATATTTCAATACGTAGGCAATGCCGCAGGAAGCCAATGCGGTGGCTGCTGTTATTTTATCTTCGGGAATCAGCATGACTGTTCCCATTTCGCTGAATAGGCGGAGGATAAATTGGTCCTGTTCGTCATTCGTATTACGTGCGGCGACCAGTGTCATGCTTTCCAGTTCGCTGATGGCCGTGTTCGGAATCAGACGGAACATTGCCATTTCCGGTGCGATGACGTAATGAGCCAGTTCTTCAAAGTTGATACCGGCGGCTACCGAGATAAGTATCTGTTTGCTTTTTAGTTTCAACTCGCGCATGACCGGTTGCATCAGCCACGGTTTGACGGCTAGAATGACAATGTCTGCTCCTGTGGCGGCTTCTGCGTTATTGTTTGTGGTAGAGATACTCGGAAATTCCTTTTTCAGTCTCTCTAGTTTCCCGGCACTGGGATTGGATACGATGATGTCCGAATCTGCTATCAGGCTTCCTTTTGCTAGGCCACGGGCGATTGAACCGCCCATATTTCCTGCACCGATAATGGCTATTTTCATATACGCTTGTTTTTAATGAGTTGTCACAGGCAAAGGTAACGGTTAATTACGAAAAAACAAAAAGCAGCCTGAATAAGAAATCGTTTTCTTGTAAAGGCTGCTTTTATTGTTGGCTGTTTATTAATCAGAATGAGCAATTAGAGTACTTTCTTGAACCGGGCAAGGAATTCGTCGGCTTCCTCCATGCTGAGACAGAGAGGGGGTAACAGGCGGAGTACATTCGTACCGCTTGCTCCGGTAAACACATGTTCGTCATAGATGAGGCGGCTGCGCAATTCTTTGATCGGTTCATCGAATTCGAGTCCTATCATGAGTCCGCGTCCGCGTACTTCCTTGATTTGCGGGAATTTCTTCAGTTCTTCCAGCAAGTAGTTACCTACCTTGGCTGCATTCTCTACCAGATTTTCCTGTTCAATCACGTCCATAACGGCAAGGGCTGCCGAACATGCCAGGTGGTTTCCTCCAAAAGTCGTTCCTAATTGTCCGTATACCGGTTTAAACATCGGGCTAATCAATACGCCTGCCATTGGGAAGCCGTTACCGATTCCTTTGGCTACGGTGATGATGTCCGGCTTGATATCAGCATACTGGTGGGCGAAGAATTTACCGCTACGTCCGTATCCGCTCTGAATTTCGTCCAGAATCAGGATAGTGCCGGTTTCTGTGCAAGCTTTGCGGAGTTCCTGCATAAATTCGGTAGTCGGTATCTTGATCCCTCCTACACCTTGTATTCCTTCAATGATAACGGCACATATATCTCCCCGAGACAGTTCCTGCTTCATGGCTTCGACGTCGTTCAGAGGAAGATAAACAACATGACCGTTGTTGTTAATAGGTGCAATGATAGACGGATTGTTGGTTGCTTCTACTGCCAGTGAAGTACGTCCGTGGAAGGCTTTGCTGAAAGATACCACTTTGGTACGTCCGTTGTGGAAAGAAGCCAGTTTCAGAGCGTTCTCATTCGCCTCGGCTCCGCTGTTTATCAGGAACAGGCTGTAATCCTCGTAACCGGAAATCTTTCCCAGTCGTTCGGCCACCTGTTGCTGGAGTTTGTTGATTACTGAGTTTGAATAGAAACCGAGGTTAGCTACCTGATTGCTAATCATCTCCACATAGTGAGGATGTGCGTGTCCGATAGAGATTACGGCATGACCTCCGTAAAGGTCTAAGTATTCGGTTCCGTTTTCATCCCAGACTTTACAGCCTTTCCCTTTGACTATGTTGATGTTGTATAATGGGTATACGTCGAATAATTTCATAATTCTTTTGTTTTTAAAAAGCTGAAGGCTTCAAACGTAGTCCTACGGTTTCTTCCAGGTTAAACATCAGGTTCATGTTATGAACCGCTTGTCCACTGGCACCTTTCAGCAAGTTGTCGATACAGGAGATAATCAATAGCTTGTCGCCATGTTTCTCAAGATGTATCAGGCATTTGTTGGTGTTGACTACCTGTTTGAGGTCTATATTCTTATCTACAATATGTACAAATGAGTCTTTGGCGTAATATTCTTCGTACATACGGACGATTTCTTCGAGGGCTACTTTGGTCTTTACCACAAGGGTAGCGAAAATGCCGCGAGGGAAATCGCCACGATACGGGATAAAGTCAATGTCGGAGTCGAAGCTGTTCTGTAATTGTTGCAGTGACTGCTTGATTTCCGGAACGTGTTGATGCTCGAATGCCTTGTACACACTGATGTTATTGTTTCTCCAACTGAAATGACTGGTAGCGCCCGGTTTCACGCCGGCACCCGTACTTCCGGTAATGGCGTTTACCGAAATATCGTCTGTCAACATCAGGTTTTTGGCTAGCGGGAGCAGGCCGAGTTGGATACAGGTGGCGAAACAACCGGGATTGGCCACGTGCTTTGCCGTACAGGTAGCTCGTCGGTTCAGTTCCGGCAGACCGTAGATAAAGTCATGGTCGTCACTCTTGATACGGTAGTCCATGGAAAGGTCAATGATTTTCAGGTCTTCCGGTATGTTATGGCTTTCCATGAATTTCTTCGTGTCACCGTGAGCTGTGCAGAAGAAAAGAACATCAATTTCGTCCAGAGGTAACTGGTCGGTGAATCTTAGATCTGTTTCTCCATACAAGCCTTCGTGTACGTCAGTAATTCTGTTTCCGGCATTACTGCTGCTGTTGATAAATACGATTTCAGTTTCCGGATGGTTGAGCAGCAGACGGATTAATTCGCCTGCTGTATATCCTGCGCCACCAATGATTCCTGCTTTAATCATATCTCTTCGTCTTTATGGTTGTTATAGTAAACACGTAACGGAGTGGAAGTTACCTTGATAAAGCCTTTTGCATCCTCGGCAGTCCAACCTTTTTGCATTTCACCATATTCTCCGAATTTCGTTTTCACGAGGTCGTCTTCCGATTCTACACCTACGGTAGAGAAAGAAAGCGGGCGGAGCTCGAGAATCGCTGTACCGTTTACGTTGCGCTGGCTTTCCTGCAACATCGCTTCGATATCACGCATAACCGGTTCCAGATATTGGCTTTCGTGGAGGAACATACCGTACCAGTTGGCTACCTGGTCTTTCCAGTATTGCTGCCATTTGCTCAATGTATATTTCTCAAGGAAGCGATGGGCGCCGATAATCAACATCGGGGCGGCTGCTTCGAATCCTACACGGCCTTTGATGCCGATAATTGTATCACCCACGTGCATATCACGGCCGATACCGTATGCTGCACCAATCTCTTCCACTTTCTGGATGGCTTTGATCGGGTCGTCAAACTTCTCGTCGTTGACAGCTTTCAGTTCCCCTTTTTCGAAAGTCAGGCGGAGCTGTTCGCTACCTTCTTTTTCAACGTGCTTGAGGTAAGCTGTTTCCGGGAGTCCTTGCGCGGAGTCGAGGATTTCGCCACCACAGATAGAAGTACCCCATAAGCCTACGTTATAAGAGTATTTCAGTTTGGTGAAGTCTGCACTGAAACCATGCTTGTTCAGATAGTCGATTTCTTCCTGACGGCTCAATGCCATATCACGGGTTAGTGTAATGATTTCCACACCCGGTGCAAGTACTAAGAAAGTCATATCAAAACGAATCTGATCGTTTCCGGCTCCGGTAGAACCATGAGCGATGGCATCCGCACCGATTTCATTTGCATAACGTGCAATGGCAAGTGCCTGGAAAATACGCTCGGAACTTACGGAAATAGGATAGGTGCCATTACGCAGCACGTTGCCGAATACCATGTATTTCAAGCTCTTTTCGTAATATTCCTGAGTTACGTCGATAGTAACATATTCTTTTGCGCCCAGTTTATAGGCGTTTTCTTCGTTCGTTTTCAGTTGTTCAGGACTGAAGCCACCGGTGTTTGCACAAGCTGCATACACTTCGTACCCCTTTTCTTTGGCAAGGTACATTACGGTAAAAGAGGTATCCAAACCTCCGCTGAATGCTACTACTACTTTCTTTTTCATTGTCTGTCTGTTTTATTTATTATTTTTATTTCTCTCGTCTGCTTCCCTTTTGGCACGATGCGGGTCGGCCGGGTCGAACAGCATGGCTGTACAAATACAATATTTGCGGCCTGTACGTTCCAGGATGTCATGGTTTACGCAACCGTTGCAACCACGCCAGAATGATTCGTCGTCAGTCAGGTCGGCAAAAGTCACCGGTACATATCCCAATTCCGTGTTCATTTTCATCACAGCCGCTCCTGATGTCAGGCTGAATATTTTCGCTTTCGGCCAACGCATACGAGCCAGCTGGAAGGTCATATCCTTAATCCGTTTGGCAATACCCAATCCACGGTAATCCGGATGAACGATTAACCCGGAAGTGGTGACGTATTGCTTATTTCCCCACGATTCTATATAACTGAAACCTGCAAACTTATCCCCTGCCAGCGCAATGACCGCTTTCCCTTCTATAATCTTTTGGGCCACGTATTCATGCGTACGCTTTGCGATACCGGTTCCGCGTACCTTGGCAGCGGCCTCTATTGTATCAAGAATTGTGTCGACATATACCTCATGAGAGGCATCAGCGATCATTACATCGATTTCTGTTTCCTGTTCCATTTCTTACTGCTTGTTCTTTGTCTACTTTGTTTATAAACGGAAGATCTCCAGTCTCCCTTATCGCCCTTATATAAAATGTGATAATGCTTTTACTATCCGGTCCCGGCTGATCCCTTCGCGGGGGATGATCAGGATCGTGTCGTCTCCGGCTATCGTTCCCAGTATTTCGTGAGGAGCGTGGGTGTCGATATCGGAAGCGATACCCATCGCATACCCCGGTCTTGTCTTTACAACTGCCAGATTTCCGGAAAATTCGATGTTGGGATGATGTTGTGTCTGGGGCTTTTTCGGCTGTATCAACGCTGAATAATCGGGCAGACAATATACATAATCGCCGTTTGCATCGTGTACTTTGGCTACTTTCAGTTGCTTTATGTCGCGCGACAAAGTAGCCTGTGTAACCTGAAATCCGCTGGCTTCCAATTCTTTAAGCAGCTCTTCCTGATTACATATTGTCCTTGTTTGTATGATGCGACAAATAGCGTCCAATCGTTCCTTCTTTGTACTCATGTTTGTATATTTATGCAAAACGGTTGCAAATATAACGGGAATAATTGAATATTTATACATAGTTGCGCTGTTTTTTTGCATAATTATTTATCCTATATATCTATTGAGCAAAAATGCCTTTGGAATTGTTCTATTCTTATAAAGAAATGATAATTTTGTATCGGTAAAAACTAAATGAGAGAGATGAAAAAGATTACAGGTTTATTAATGGCGGTATTTTTACTGCTGACTGGTTGTGGAAGTGTGCCTTTGACGGGAAGAAAGCAAGTACTGCTTGTTTCGGATCAGGAAGTGTTGTCATCGAGCCTGACGCAATATGGCGACTATATGAAATCGGCCACGAAATCTACTGATAAAGCTAAGAGTGAAATGGTTACCCGGGTAGGAAAGAAGATCGCGGCAGCAACTGAGGCTTATCTGAAAGCCAATGGAATGGAAAGCGAGATCAAGAATTTTCAATGGGAATTTAATCTGGTGAAAGACAACCAGGTGAATGCGTTCTGTATGCCGGGTGGAAAGATCGTGGTATATGAGGGCTTGCTTCCTTTGGTGGCATCGGATGATGAGTTGGCGGTCGTACTCGGTCATGAAGTGGCCCATGCCGTAGCCAAGCATAGCAACGAACGAATGAGTCAGCAGTTGATGACCCAATATGGTGCTGCTATCCTGGGACAGGCTGTAAGTGATAAAAGTGCAACTGTTCAGACACTGGCAAGCACAGTCTATGGAGTAGGGGCACAGTACGGCGTCATGCTGCCTTTCTCTCGCAAGCATGAGTCGGAAGCCGATTATATGGGACTGGTGTTTATGGCTATGGCAGGTTATAATCCGGAAGTGGCGGTTAACTTCTGGCAAAAAATGTCTGCCGGAAAAGGAGGCAGCACACCGGAGTTTATGAGTACTCACCCGAGTGATGCCACGCGTATAAACGATATTAAAAGATATCTTCCTGAGATAGAAAAGTACCGGACGAAGAAATAAGATAAGTAGAAATAAGATAAAAGGAATGGGGATTACACGGTGATCCCCATTTTTTTCATCAGAAAGCAAGCATTCATATTCTGTGCAACCCCTTCACGCAGTTGATACGAGAAGGTCAGCTCTTCATTTTTGATGTCTGCCTCAAAGCGGTAATTCTTTATCTGGGCAGGGAATTCCTTTTCCAGTTCGCCCAGTGCCAGGTCGTGGGTTGCAATAATTCCGCAAGTCTGGTAAGATACCAATTGCTTCATCAGGGCAAGCGATCCTTTTTGTTTGTCGATAGAGTTGGTTCCCTTCAATATCTCATCCAGGATAATAAATAGTTTTTCTCCTTGCTGCAAACGGTCGATGATCATCTTCAGGCGTTTCAGTTCGGCAAAGAAATAAGATTCGTTGCTGACCAGCGAGTCGGAAGTGCGCAAGCTGGTTACCATTTTTGCCGGATATACCGTCAGTGAATCGGCATAAACCGGAGCTCCGATACAAGCCAACAGATAATTTACTCCGACCGTACGTAGGTAGGTACTTTTACCAGCCATATTCGCCCCTGTGATAATCAGGAACCAGGGACTTTTCTCGATCGAAATATCATTTCTGACACAAACATCACGACGAAGAAGGGGATGTCCCAATGCTTTGCCGCTCATCTTGAAATAAGTATCAGCTATCTCCGGATAGATGTATCCCGGGTGATTAAAGGCAAATCCTCCCAGCGAACTATAAGCGTCGAAGCGTCCCAACGCCTCAAACCAGTGAGGGATGTCTTCTGCATGTGTCTGTATCCAGTTCTCCAATCTCATTGCAGTCCGGGTATCGCGTAAGATAAAGACATTCAGAACAATTCCTATGAAACTGATTCGTTGGTCGAGAGCCCCTATACATTTGGATAGCTTCTTTAATGCTTTCGAGGCTGTCCCGTCTGCTCCTGCAAACTGTTTGCTTATATCCGAAAGTTCTGCCGATTTGAAAATATCGCCTTCTATACTTTTGATCAGTAGGGAATAGGTGGAAAGTATCATTTCCATTTTATTCACGGAATTGTGAAGCGCAGTGATTTGTTTGGTGCGCAGATTGGATAACAAGAATGCAAAAGCAAAGAATATTCCGAAAAAGGAAAAACTGATCAACTCCAATCCTATACCTATAAATATAGCTACCCAAATGGCCGGAATAATCCAGGTCAAGCATTTCCAAAGCATACTGGTTATAAACGAAGGAGTATGATTCGTCAATGCAGTTAATGTATTGACATCTCCTTTCTCTTTAGGATATTGTCTGCCGGTGACAAAGAAATGTTGTCTTAGCTGGGTGAGTGAACTTAATTCCAGGATAGCCTCCTGGCGTTTCTTTATTTCCTCTTTGTCGGTAAGCGGGTCGATAAACCATTGGGTGAGTGTCTCTTTTCCAACCACTGTTACTGTCCGGTTGATCGACTGGAAGATAGAACGGTTGCCGAATAGGTCGAGATCCAGGCTGAAGGAATGATCGGCCGAACTCTTTTCCGGAGCTCCGTCGAAAGCACTGAAATCATAATCCAACGCCTTTAATTCGTCGTTGCACAATTGTACTAAAGTATCTGCGTACTCTTTCAGGTAAGACAAGTGTGTATGATAAACCATTAGTGCGATGAACGGGATAATGAACGATACGACTGCACCGGACAGCACTAACCAGCCTTCTGCTTTCAGTAGCCATATACTAGCAACAAGGCCGGCAACCAGCAACAAGCGGATTGTCCCGCATAAATGCATTTTCTTTCTCAGACTATCCGAACGGCGTTTATAAGCTGTAATAGTTTCGTTATAATATTGGTATACTTTTTCCATGTGGGCAAAGATATAAAAAATGAACATACCAGTTAAGAAATGGTTATTAATAAAAAGAAGGTTACCGAATGGACCATTATTCAGGCGATTTGGGAGAATTGTTTGGATAAAGGAATAGTACCTTTGCATTGTTTATAGGGTTTATATAATAATGTTTATGAAGAAAATAACATTGTCTCTGTTGGTTTTATTCATCACGGGTTTTGTAAAGGTTACAGCCCAGGTGCTTGTGAAAGATCCTAGGATGGAATATAATGCAGATAGCGTACGTGCCGTATTGGATAAAGCACCTTATTTTTCACTGTTTAAGGATAACTATTTTATCGGTGGAACAACGATCGGTCATAAACCGACTGCTGCCAATTCGGATGTCAAGTTTCAGTTGAGTATAGCCCAGCGGTTAACCAAAAGTAAATTACCTTTCGATACGTATCTTTTTATCCAGTATACCCAGAAAGCCTTTTGGAATGTTTTCCAAAAATCTCTTCCTATGCGCGACCTGAATTTTAATCCGGGAATCGGTTTAGGCCATCTGATCATCCATCATAACAAATATATCGGAAAAGGCTATCTGATGCTTGAACATGAGTCGAACGGGAAAGATAGCACGGCTTCCCGTAGCTGGAATAAGGTCACATTTGCAGCGGCCGTTGTCCTTAACAAGAACTGGGAAGCTCAGTTCAAAACATGGATACCGATCGTCGATGGAAAATATAATAAGGACTTACTGAAATATAACGGTATATTCCAGGTGGCAACGAATTTCCGGACAGACAATAAACGCTTTAACTGCGGAGTGATTCTGACGAAACGTAAAACATGGTTCAGCTTTAATACTCAGGTAGAACTGAGTTATAAATTCAATAATAACGAAAACCAATATTTCTTCCTTCAATATTATAATGGCTACGGTGAAAACCTGCTGGAATATAATCAGTTCAAGAGTATGTTACGCATCGGTTTTGTGATAAAACCGCAGGATTTCAGTATTTATTGAGAATAGCGTATAAGGATTAACCTAAATTCCTTATTTGCATGGCGGCTCCTTCTTCCAAAACCTTAAAGCCATGCTTTTCATAAAAGGTGATATTCTTTTTTTCGTCAGGCATCAGATTAATGTAAAGGTAGTCTTTATATTTCTCCTTTATCATAGTCAGTAGTCTGACGGCAATGCCATGACCTTGATAGTCGGGATGTACCAGTAAATAATGAAGGAAGGCAACCATCCCGCCATCGTCCAATGCTCGTATGAGACCGATCAGTTTTTCCCCGTCCCAGGCTGTTATCACTGTCGAAGATGCTTTTAAAGCTTTCGTAAGTCGTTGCGGATATTTTCCGGACAACCAGTGGACGGACAGGAACAGCTCTTCGATCTGTTCTTCGGTAAAATCTTTTGTATCTTTAAAAATGATATTCATAACTTTTTTATTCAATATTTTCTCTGAACTCAGCCGGCAAGTATCCTGTTTGACGTTTGAAGAACTTAACGAAATAGGAAGGGTCTTCAAAGCCTAAGTGAAAAGCGATCTCTTTCACTTTCAAATCAGAATAAAACAATTGCCTCCTGGCTTCCAGTATAATTCTGTCGTTAATGATTTTCAACGGAGTATTATGTGAACTTTCATAAACACAATTTGTCAGTGTCTTTGTCGATACGTTCAAGTGTGCGGCATATTCCTTTACTGTGTGCATGTGTTTGTAATGATGCTCTAACATCTGCCGGAACCGGATAAATGTGCGATTGGATGAATTATTGACACATAAGGGAATACCTGTTCCCCGGTTCCCCAGGCGTTGTATATAGATCAGGAACATCTTTACCAGATATTTCAGACAGTCTTTATGGGCGAATGAGTCCGTGTTTAGTGCCTCAATGCCCAATTCACGGGCGATGTAGTTCAACCGGTCGGTATTTTCAGCCGGCAGGTTGTAATAAGGCGCGGCATCGAAAGCATTAAATACATTGTATTTCAGGAAAACGTTTTCGCTACTTCCTTCATCCGAAAGGAAACTCTCATTGAAATGTATGATAATGCCTTCCTGCTGATGCTGTTTGTCGAAGCAGTGTATCTGTCCGGGGGAAATGAAGAACAAAGTACCGTCATTCACAGGATATTCTTTGAAATCTACATAATGCATTCCGCTTCCTTTCTGAAACCAGATGATCTGGTAGAAACCATGAATATGCGCCTCGTAGGGATGATCGCCATTGGCGGCAAAGAACTCCGGCATCCTTATCAGCTCGAACTGTATGTCGGAAGATTTCGCTTCTTCCAGGCGATAAAGTGGCAATATCCCTTCTGCTTTCATAATCCTGCATATTTATTTCTAAATACAAAGTTACACAATCCGGCTCATTGGGTTAGTGGAAATTTAGGAAAATGGATGGTAAATTAGGGAATACCGGTTATAATCGCATTGTCGACTTCCTGAATTTACCATTCATTCTCCTTTATCTACATTGAATGTAGTCCTTAATCCCTCTATGTTTGCACTATATTTTTAATCAATTAGATTATGACAACAGAAAAAAAAGTTGGAGCTTTCCTGGAAATCACGATGTACGTGAATGAAAGCGACCGTGCTGCCGCAGCAGCAGTTTACACAAAGTATCGTCAACCTTTCCTGGAAGATATCTCCGGGGCTGTCAGTAAACAGCTTTTAGTGCGTAAGGATGACGTTCAGGTGCTTCATGGATTTACTTCCGTAGCAGAAGCGGAGGGTTATTTGACTTCCGATTTGTTTAATCAGGATGTTGTGGTGGAGTTGAAGCCTTATTTTCAGGCTGCACCGGATGTAAGAATTTACAGTGTGGTAGGCTGATAGTAGAATTCATGCGAGGTTATCTCTGTTTTGAGATAGCCTCGTATTATTTTTTTTAGAGAATAGACGAATGGAAGATGTTTAGCCGTTCTTCTTCTGTTCAAGTTCCTGGAGTCATTTTTCAAGATTAGCGCTGAAGGCAAACATTCTATATAAAATAGATGTTTATATTGTAAAGAATATTAGCTTATATGCTGAGATAAAATCACAGAGAACTGTTTTTCAATAGGTAAATTTCCCAATATTTTATTGCCGTGGGAAAAAATGTCCATTTAGATGGGAAAAAAAGTCCATTATAATGGACAAAAATTCCCACTGTACAGGACTAGTTCCCTTGTTGGATAGGCTCGATACTACCTTTTAAGCCTTTCAGATAGTCGATTTTACCAATCGTATTGCTCAACAAATTCATCATAGTTTGGATCTGTATAAATGCTGTGTCGAAGAAATATCCGGCGGATTTCGTTTTGTTCGTCAGGAGAAATTAAACGTTCTTTATTCCGGATACGATAAAAGGTCCCTTTTTTGAGATATGCGTAAATTTGTCGTTTAATGGCAATTGCTTTGTTATGAGGTAGTTCGTCTAACAAATGTGTGATTCCTTTTGCATACCGGACTTTCTGGTCTGCTTTGAAAAAGGGGCAATTTCCCTCATCGGGCATCGTACAAGCAGGATTTACAATCGAAAAAACTTGTCGTTCCGGAGAAAGTTGTTTTGATGTAAGATAACGGAGGCACTTTGCGGAGTTTTTGCATTGATTATTCAAGCAATAAGCAAAATTATGGGGTACGGATTCGTATTTAGATTCGGGTTTCATTCGTTGAGCATTTAAAGTTTCACAAATTTAGGGCTATTATTTGAATAAGAATAGAAAAGACTTGAAAAAACTATTCAGGAATTGCTTTTATAAACCGGCATTTAGTTTTTTATACGGATTCTTTATATATTTGTACTATGAACACTATAGATTTTCAGGAATTATATGATACATGGTATAGACGGTCTTTTACGTTTGCCAAAGCGTATGTCCAAGACGAGATGATTGCTGAAGATCTGGTTTCAGAATCATTGGTAAAGTTATGGCGTTTAATGTCGGAAAAAGATATTGAGTATCCCCAGGCCTTGTTATTAACTCTTTTGAAGAACAAAGCATTGGATTATTTGCGTCGGGAAACTGCACGGCAAGTGGCGGAGGAAGAATTCGCTGAGGCATATCAATGCGAATTATCCATACGTATTTCAACCTTGGAAGCATGTAATCCGGAGGATATGTTTTCAAAAGAGATTGCAGAAATCATTTTGCATACGTTAAATACTTTACCGGAACAGACGCGTCGTATATTTGAATTGAGCCGGAACGAGGGACTTCCCGTAAAAAAAATTGCAGCGATACAAGAAATTTCTCCTAAAGCTGTTGAATACCACATAACCAAGGCCTTGAAGGCTTTACGTGCTAGCTTAAAAGATTATTTGCCTTTACTATTATTCCTTTTTGGGTAATTCGGTTTTATTTTTTCGGAAAATAAAATTAGGGATTTTCGTTTCTCATACGTTACATATATAAGAAGGAATAAAAATATGGATATTCAGACAATATTGTGGCGATATGTAAAAGGAGATGCTACAGCCGAAGAGAAACGTCAGGTAATACTTTGGTTGAGGGAAGACGATACGCATATAAAGGAGTACCAATCATTAAGAAAATTACATGACCTGAATACCTGGGGCATCAAACAGCAGATGAATGGAAAGGAAGCAAAGAAGATTAGCTTGCGTAGACTGGGGCGGGAGTTTTTAAAAATAGCTTCTGTTTTGCTTATCGGTATTCTCGTAACCTATTTCTTTGTTAAAGAAGAAAGTTCGATGCAGCAGATGCAGACCATTTATGTGCCTCACGGACAAAGAACAGAACTTTTATTAAGTGATGGTACACAGGTTTGGCTGAATTCAGGAACTACTCTTATTTTTCCAGATCATTTTTCTCATGTGTCCCGAGATATAAAACTGGATGGCGAGGCCTATTTCAAAGTGGCTAAAGACAAAAGCAAACCGTTTGTTGTGCATACGGATCAGTATAATGTACGTGTATTGGGTACAGAGTTTAATGTGAAGTCATACAGCAAGAGTAATCATTTTGAAACGGATCTACTGGAAGGAAGTGTCGAAGTTTATTCTGAATCATCGTCTCCTATACGGATAAAAAAGAACGAGAGGCTTTTTTTGTCAGACAACAAGCTTCTCAAGGGTGAAATCACTGATCCCAATTATTACAGATGGCGTGAGGGAGTCATCTGTTTTGAAAAGGAGCGGCTTGGATCATTGTTTGGCAAGTTAGAGCTGTATTATGACATGGATATCGTAGTTAAAAAGAAAGAATTATTAGATTGGGAATATACCGGAAAGTTCCGTATCCGCGACGGTGTAGAGCATGTATTACGGGTGTTGCAACGACGGCATCATTTTACATATACAAAAGATGACAATAAAAATAGAATCGTTATAGAATAAAGGAGCAGTTTGTTTAACCTTTAAAAGATAAATGCCTATGATATAAATCATAAAATAAGGAATACGGGAAGCGTTGCAGCACTTCCCGCGTTGAACAGTCAGCAAATGACAAATTTTTAATCTTACTTAATACTAACTATTCAATTACAAATGTATGGAAAAACTTTGTAAAAGGGGAGATATGTCCCCTTTAAAATCACAAAAACATTTAATAAGGATTATGAAGTTAACTTTTATTACCTTGTTTTTATGTGTTTCTGGGTTATTTGCGGAAGTCTATTCTCAGTCAGCCCGTGTTAATCTTTCGATGAAAAATGTAAAAGCAAGTGAAATTATCAATGCTATTGAAGAACAGACCGATTACCTGTTTGTTTATGTTTGGAAGGAAATCAATCTGGATAAAAGAGCTTCAATAGAAGCTAAAAATCAGACTGTCGCTGAAGTGCTCACGAATTTACTTAAGAATACGGATATCGCATACACATTAGAAGGTACGAACATTCTGTTGATGAAGAAAGATATGCCTTCTTCCCTTTCTACCCAACAGAGCAAACACAGGATAACTGGTACTATTACCGATAAACAGGGAGAGCCGATTATAGGAGCTAATGTTGCACAAAAAGGAACCACAAATGGTACTATTACCGATATTGATGGTCATTTTACTATGGAATTGCCCCAAAATGCAACGTTACTTATATCTTACATCGGGTATATACCAAAGGAAGTTTCTATTGGAACGCAAACGAATATATCGGCCACTTTGCAGGAAGATGTTAAGGCCATTGAAGAAGTCGTAGTGGTTGGCTACGGGGTTCAGAAGAAAAGTGTTGTGACAGGTGCTATATCATCGGTGAAATCCGAAGATCTCATAAATAGCTCTTATACACGTCCTGAACAGGCTTTGCAAGGTCGGACTTCCGGTGTGCAGGTGCTCTCAGGCTCAGGTGCTCCGGGCGCGGGAATGATGATTCGTGTCCGTGGTTATAGTTCCAACGGAAATTCGGAGCCACTTTATATTGTCGATGGACTGCGTACGGGGGATATCAGCAATTTAGAACCAAACAACATTGCCAGTATGGAGGTGCTCAAAGATGGTGCTTCGGCCGCAATTTATGGAGCGGAAGGTGGTAACGGAGTCGTTTTGATTACGACTAAAAACGGTTCGGCAGGAAAGGCACAGGTGACGTATGATTTCCAATATACGATTCAAAGCTTGGGTAAAACTCCCAAAATGATGAACGCAGAACAATACATCTCCTATATGGATGAATCGGGTGTATTACCGGGACTTAACTCTGGTGGCGTGGATACCGACTGGGTGAAAGAAACATTCGAAGCCTCGCCGATGCAGAAACATAATCTGACGGTGTCGGGTGGCAATGAAAAAACTACCTATCTGGTGTCTCTTTCCTATCTGGATCAGGAAGGGATTGTGAAAGGGAAAGACGATAATTATAAACGGTATTCCGGCATGTTCAACGGTAGTCAGATTGTCAACAATTGGTTGAAAGTAGGTAGTAGCCTGCAAATCAATCGGACACAACGCCGTTCTTTCAATGAAAATGATGAGTATCGGGGGGTGATTTCAAGTGCACTGTTGCTTGACCCGTTGACACCGGTTGAATATACATCGACAATACCTTCACACGTACAAAGCTTAATCGATGAGGGACGTAAATTAGTTCGAGCAGAGAATGGCAACTATTATGGTATTTCTCAGTATGTAACGGGAGAAAATATTAATCCGTTTGTACAAAAAAGGCAAAGTGTGGGACAATCTACAAACACCGCTTTTATGGGAAATGTATATGTTGATATTACACCAATCGAAGGGCTTACAATTACGTCAAAGTTAGGAATCAATTATTCAGCAGGTAATTCACATACTTATAGACCGGAATTTTACTATAACGCTCAAACAAATAATATTAATTCTTCCGTAAGTGAAAGTGCCAGTTTTTCAACTTACTGGCAATGGGAAAACTTTGCATCTTATATGAAAAGCATAGAGAAGCATAATTTCACAGTGTTGATTGGTACGGCTGTTTCCAGTTCGGATTATAAAGGAATTAATGCTTCCGGTTATCCGTTGATTAAGGATCAGGAGTCTTATGCCGATCTGAATTATATATCTTCACAGGAAAATTCTAAGGTAGGTGGTTCAAGGGGTGTTGATCGTAAACTGTCTTATTTCGGACGTGTCAATTACGATTATAACAACAAATATCTCTTCCAGGCAACGGTGCGTAGGGATGCCGCGGGCAGTTCTATTCTTCCGGTAGAAAATCGTTGGGGAACATTCCCCTCTTTCTCTGCTGGTTGGGTGATCAGTAATGAAGAATTCTTCTTGCAACAGTCGCCGATTAGCCATTTGAAGCTGCGCGCCAGTTGGGGACAAAACGGTAGTTTGTCAAATTTGGGTGGATACAATTATTCATCTACTATCGTATCGACCGGAGGGGCTACCGATTTCATAACATGGGGTGGCCTAAGTGTCCCTCTTCTTTATCCATTACCAGACGGAACTTATGCGCAGGTATCTCATCCCAATGTGTTAGGTAACCGCGAATTGAGATGGGAAAGTGAACAATTCGACATCGGCGTCGATCTTCGTATGTTCCGCGATCGTCTTGGTTTTACAGCCGATTATTACGTTAAAAAAACAAAAGACCTGATTACCGGGAATACGCCTCCGTTTGAAGCGGGTAACAGTGCTTCACCTATTAACGGAGGTAATGTGGAAAATAAAGGACTCGATTTTGAATTGAGCTGGCGTGATCATATCGGCGATTTCAAATACGGTATTTCAGCCAATCTTTCCACATTGAAAAACAAAGTTACTTACCTTAATCCGACCATTAGCCGTATTGGTGGAGCTACCGTAAATAATACTTGGGGAGCTACGGCCTTTGAAAAGGGCTTGCCGGTATGGTATTTCCGTGGTTATGTAACGGATGGCATCGATTCTTCCACAGGAGATATCCGTATCAAAGACCTGAATGAAGATGGTGTTATAAGCACGGGGGACTTTGATTATATCGGCAGCGCGATTCCGGATATAACCTATGGTGCCACATTGAATATGGAATACAAAGGTTTCGACTTTTCCATGTTTATTCAGGGACAGGCCGGCAATGATATCCTGATGGGTATTCTACGTACAGACCGTCCGATGACGAATAAACTGGAAATATTCTATACCGATCGTTGGACTCCTTCCAATCCAAATGCTAAACGTCCATCAGCAACTGTAGATTCGAAATACTGGAACTCCGATCAAATGCTATTCGATGGCTCATATTTGAAGATCAAACAGATACAGGTGGGCTATACCTTACCCAGCTCGCTGTGTAATACGTTGCATATAGGAAATACGCGTGTTTATGCTTCTCTTGAGGATTTCTTTACATTCACTGATTATCCCGGAATGGATCCAGAAGCGACAAGTGGTGGAAACGCTAATGTGGGTATCGACCGTGGTTTTTACCCAATCTCAAAGAAAATTCTTTTTGGTTTATCACTTAATTTCTAATAACTAAATAATGAAGATCATGGATACGAAAATAGTAAAATATGGTATTTTATCTTTGTTTTGTTTCGCTGTAGCAGCTTGTTCTGATTTTCTGGATACCCAGCAGCGAGGTGTGACGTCATTGGAGTCCTTCTACAATACGGATGAAGAAGTGCAGGAGGGATTATATGCGATTTATGATGCGGTACAAGGTCCCACTTGGACCGGTCGGACTACGTTCCAATTTACAAACTTGCTATCGGATGATGCCCATGCAGCAGACGGCCCCCGAGGCAATCCTGATGGCGAGGTAATAGCTGAATTCCGTTTTGATAGCAATAGCAATATGATTAGAGAAATGTTTGACAAATATTATCGGATCGCATATAAGGCTAATGTACTTATTAGTTGCATAGAACCTGAAGATGAGTTGAGAAAGACAGCAATTGCAGAGGCTAAGGCACTTCGTGCGTATGCTTATTTTGAATTGGTTACTCTTTGGGGGCCGGTACCGTTGGTAACACATCCTTTGAATCCGAGTGAATACGCACAACCCAATACACCGGTTGATGAAATATGGGCGCAGATTGAAAAAGACCTGACGGAAGCTATAGCCGATCTGCCTTTGAAGAGCCAACAATCGCTCGCGAGGAAAGGAAATGTCTCCAAGGGAACGGCGCAGGCTTGGTTAGGTAAATCTTATTTGTATCAGAAAAAATACGACCAGGCTGCCGCAGAATTGGATAAGGTCATCGCCAGCGGCGAATATGGGCTGCATCCTGTTTTCTCGGAAGTAACACGTCGAGTAACAGAATTTGGTACAGAATCGCTCTTTGAAATATCTTACAATGACAATATTAGTAATATGGGGGAAGCAACGCCTGTTCTTGCTTTTTGCGGTCCTCTTTCACCCTGGTTTAAGGCAGGTACAAGTGGAATATCAGAAAAAGCGTGGGGGGCGTATCAAGCACGCCAATGTCTTTATGATGTTTTTGTTAAGGCCGGAGATGTTGTCAGAAGAAAAGGAACCGTTATCAACGAAGAAGAACTGATCAATGACTTCGGAGGAAGTTATCGTGATGCTGATGGTCATTTACCGGGTGGTTCTGACGGATTAATCAGAATAAAATATGGTTCTTTTGTCGATGAAACACCGGGAGAACATGCACATGCGGTAGGCGGGACAAATTTCCGTATCATGCGTTATGCCGATGTATTGCTTATGGCGGCCGAAGCTTATAATCGTAAATCCTCACCGGATGATGCGAGAGCATTAAGCTATATCAATCAGGTACGCGCCCGTGCAGAAATGCTGCCATTGACAGAAACAGGCGATCAGTTGTTTGAAGCGATCAAACTCGAACGACGGTTAGAACTTGCTTTTGAGTTTGTACGTTTTCAGGATCTGATTCGTTGGGGTGATGCGGAAAAATATCTGAAAGATAAAGGGAAACGGATACCACGTGGTGATGGAACCTATATCGAGCAATCTGATGCAGGTTTCAAAGAACGTCATTGGTTATTACCTTTTCCAGAAGCAGAAATAAGTGTAAATCCGAATATCGTACAGAATCCGGGCTGGTAATAACGGATTAATCCCATTGATTGTACAAATGCTTTATATAAATGTATGCATTATCGATCAATGGGGTTAATAAAGTATTTTTTTAATCATATATTATAATGAAAACTTTATCAACAACAATTATCATATTGCTACTTTTTGTTTTGCAGATGCATGGACAAAGGGGAGCGTCGATAGACGATATA